>Ga0335397_10000182_pt1 | contig 72394 bp, 69 predicted proteins | sample MAT04_FD_205740 | JGI IMG/M metagenome (GOLD analysis project Ga0335397, IMG submission 205740) | Freshwater microbial communities from Lake Fryxell liftoff mats and glacier meltwater in Antarctica - MAT-04 (spades assembly) (version 2) ...
CAGCACCAATGCGTGGTCGGCCTCTTCAACGTAAATACCCAACCTCCTTTTACACTATGCGCAAAAATAAATCAAAGTTAGTTCGGTACGTTTTCTAGACACCATATAATGGCTCGCAACGACGGCATGGTGCTAAACAAGTTAGTTTAGTACGTTTTTCAGCTCCTGTATAAAGGTTTGCAGTTATTATTTTCCAGGACCTTTTTCCATAATTTTTACAGTTTCTTCAAAAGCACGTTGATAAATTTTATAAATTTCCTGCTCATCAAGCGCATCATTTTTAGCATATTTCAAAACTAATTCAGCGAGTCCGAGCGCAGTTTTCTGACACTCTGTCGCCATTGAAAATATTTGAGAAGCCATTTCATCAGCAAAATAATCTTCATCTTCATCCATAAAAAATTCGCTTAAATCCAGTTCCTCTTCTTGTTTTAGTTTCTTTTTAGTCATTTTTTATCCTTGTTATATTTTTATTAAAAACCGTCATCGCATAGACGCGCATTATGGTAAAAATGCTCTGCACAACAGGCAGGCTGGCAGTTTCTTATAAAGCCAAACTATGGTCAAGTATTATTAAAACCCTTAAATTTTACAAGTTGCAGAGCAGCAGCTAGAATGTAAGAGAATATTACTTCCAGGGACGATAAACATGAAAACAATAAAAATTCTTCCATATGCCCTTTCCATTCCTTTTATATTGAGCGGTTGTTCCGCCATCGATTCTATTATGGGCGGCGGTTCCAATTCAGATTATGATTATCATGCGCACCGATCTACACAACATCAGGAGCCATCATCTTCGCATGCAACTTCCTCATCTTCGCATTCTTCTTCAACTGGTGAAGAAAGCGCTAAAAAAATAACAAATAAATCTGCTGCTGAAGTCACTGTTGTAGAGCCAGGCAGTTCAACATTAAGTACCCCTAAGACGGCTGTTGTTACACCAATGGTTCCTAGTGATGCACCTACAGTACCAGGCTCAGCGCCAGTTGCAGCGCCAATGGTAGGCCAATAACAATCTGGATGATTTAAAAAACAGGAAGGGATGATGACCACAGTTGCGGACGTTTTGGTTGAGACGCTTGAGCAAGCGGGTGTTAAACGTATTTATGGTATTGTTGGTGATTCATTAAACGGAATCACCAACACCCTGCAAAAGCATAAAAATATAAGCTGGGTGCATACACGCCATGAAGAAGTTGCCGCATTTGCTGCAGGTGCTGAAGCACAGCTCACCGGTGAGCTTGCTGTTTGTGCTGGCAGTTGCGGTCCTGGTAATACGCATTTAATTAATGGTCTTTATGATTGCCAGCGCAGCAATGCACCTGTTTTGGCCATTGCCGCGCACATCCCTACACCTGAAATTGGGGGTGATTATTTTCAGGAAACACACCCTAATATTTTATTTAAAGAGTGTAGTTATTTTTGTGAAGTCATTACTTCTATTGAACAAGTGCCGCGTTTAATAAAAATTGCTATTCATACCGCATTAGCAAAACGTGGTGTTGCAGTTTTAGTCATTTCTGGCGATGTAGCTTTGCAGGAAATGCGTGCGCAAGTTGAGCGGGATTGGATTCCCATGCCCAAGCCGGTGATTATGCCCGACAAGGCATTATTAGAGGATGCCGCCAAACGTCTTAACGCTGCAAAAAAAGTGACAGTGTTCTGTGGTATTGGTGCGGCTGATGCGCATCCGGCATTAATGGCTTTATGTGAAAAATTACAATCACCCGTAGTACACACTTTACGTGGCAAGCCCTATATTGAATATGACAATCCTTATGATGTCGGAATGACTGGTTTTATTGGTTTTTCATCAGGATATTTTGCAATGGAAACCTGTGATACGTTATTACTGCTGGGTACCAGTTTTCCATACCGTCAATTTTATCCTGAGAAGGCGCAAATTATTCAAATAGATAATAATGGCGAGCAATTAGGCAAACGCACTGATATTGCGCTTGGCATAATTGGTGATATTAACGACACCCTGCAAGCACTAACCCCCTTATTAGTACGCAAAACAGACAGCACTCATCTGGATAAAGCAGTTGATCATTATAAAAAAGCGCGAGTCGGGCTGGATGATTTAGCCAAGGGAGAGCCAGGCAAAAAACCAATTCATCCTCAATATGTAGCTAAAATGGTTGATGAATATGCAGATGATGATACGTTGTTTAGCTGTGATGTTGGCACACCAACAGTGTGGTCAGCGCGTTATTTGAAAATGAATGGCAAACGGCGATTGTTAGGATCGTTTAATCATGGTTCCATGGCGAACGCACTTGCTCAGGCTATTGGTGCGCAAGCAAGCCATCCAACGCGTCAGGTAGTGGCAATGTGCGGCGATGGGGGCTTTAGCATGCTGATGGGAGATATTCTTACGCTAGTGCAACATCAATTACCGGTAAAAATGATTATCTTTAACAACGGTGCATTGGGTTTTGTTGAAATGGAGATGCACGTAGGCGGAATGCTTGATTATGGTACCGAATTAACCAATCCGAATTTTGCCAACCTTGCTGAATCCGTGGGAATCAAAGGCTTTCGCGTAGAAGATCCCGCTCAGTTAGCCCCTGCGTTAAAAATAGCATTTGATCATCCTGGCCCTGCGTTAATTGATGTCAAGGTAAACCGTAATGAATTGATGATGCCGCCCACGGTGAGTATTGCTCAAATGAAGGGTTTTAGCCTTTATATGATGAAAGCCATTATAAATGGCCAGGGTACCGAGATTCTGGATTTGGTTAAATCCAATCTTTGGCGTTAAACTAGGGTCTTTTTGCAATTGGATACTGGCATGAATGATTTAAAAATTAAAGCCGCGAAGGCCGCTTTGGCTTATATAGATGAGGATAATCTGGTTATTGGCATAGGTACTGGCTCAACGGTAAATTATTTTATTGATGAGCTGGCTGCTATCCGTCATCGTATAGATGCCTGCATTGCCAGTTCAGTTGCAACCGAAGCACGATTACGTGCCGCTGGTATTCCTGTTGTTGATCTAAACGCCGCAGGTGATGTGCCAATTTATATTGACGGCGCAGATGAAGTGAATGCAGCTCGTGAAATGATTAAAGGTGGTGGCGGTGCGTTAACACGAGAAAAAATTCTGGCCTCGGTCGCTCAAAAATTTATTTGTATCGTTGATGAATCAAAATTCGTAACACACTTGGGCGCATTCCCCATTGCTGTAGAAGTCATTCCCATGGCACGCAGCTATGTTGCGCGGGAACTGGTGAAACTTGGCGGTGATCCAGAATATCGTGAAGGTTTTTTAACCGATAACGGCAATGTAATTCTCGACGTATATAATTTTGAAATAACAGTAGCGTCCCAGCTTGAAAATAAAATTAAATCCATAACTGGCGTAGTAGACAACGGTTTATTTGGCAACAGGCGAGCAGATATTGTCGTGATGGCTGGTTCTGAAGGTGTATTAATCAAGTAATTGTAATGGATCTGGCATTTATTTTAAGCTATGCCAGATAGTTTTTATATTTTTTTCCTCGAATAATAAAATTTATTTCCAGCTCGGTTATCTCAAATACCTGCTTGAAAAAATCACTGATTAATGGGGTATCCAGATTATTTTGGCAAGTGTATACGTCAATGCTAATGAATTTTGTAGCAGGGAAGGTATGGATGCTCAGGTGGCTTTCTTCTATGATCACAAAACCACTCCAGCCACCATGATCTTTCAAACTCCCCCCGTTTGCAAAATAGACTAAAGGGACAGCAATCTTGTGTAATCCTAACTTATTGGGCAATTCATCCAAACAAAAATAGACCAACTCTTTATCATTAAGTTTTAATGGATTACACATATAGCCATCAATAGTAATATGTTCGCCAAAATGCATCACTAGACACCAGATAATTGGAAAAAGCGGTTACTTAATAATAGTACAATTTAAATTCATTTGAATAAGCTATAACTTGACATTGAGACATTGTGTCAGTAAGATTGCCCAGTCTGTTCAGTATTTATTCTATATAGTCTTGAATTTTACGGCTTGAGACTCAATTAATCAGAGAGAAATCAATGTTCAAAATCGGTCATTTGTTTCGCAACGCCATAATTTTAACAAGTTTTAATGCCCTGTTTATAGTGCCAGCTTATGCCGAAATAAACAGTGCAGTAGTTATAAATAATACCAGTGACAACAACCCTGTTTATTTATGTGTTGATCACAATAATACTACGGCAACTAATCCCTTAAATTTAAGCCCAGCAGGGCAAGCGTGGCTGGATCGTAACAATCCTGGAAAAATTGCTTATAATTTTAGTCTGCAATCTTGTCCTGATAACCCCAATGCTGCTCAGAAAGCGGCATTTTTTAGTTATGCTGGTGCTAATGCCGATTCCCAAAGTAGTTACGTTTATAGCGGACAAGGGAAAGACCCGGGTTTTCCTTTTTATATACAAGCAACAGTTTCCAATCAGGATTGCCCCGCCGGAGCTAACTCCTGCTTACAAATCTCGCTTGATCCAACTTATCAAATGCCTGCTGATCCATCCAGTTATACAACTATTCCCTATCGAGGGGTAAATATGCCCGGTTTTGAATTTGGCCAAAAGGCAGGTGACATGTGGCTTGCTCCCTTAACAATGGATTCGATCTATTTTGTTAACAAGGGCATGAATACTATCCGTTTACCCATTCAATTAATATACTTACAACCTGATCCTAAAGGGGCAATAAATTCTGATTATTATAATCAAATTAATGATTATATCGCTTATGCTACAGCGCATCATATTTACGTTATTTTAGATATACATAATTATATGCGTTATAACTACCCTGACAGCAGTGATAATAATGATTCAGGGCATATTATTGATTCAGCCCATCCTGACTATTTACAAGGCTATATTAATGCGGCGTCTTTTTTAGCACAAAACTATAAAAATAATAAATACACTATATTTGAATTGATGAATGAACCACATGATATGGATACGCAGGAGATTTTGAATTCAGAAAATAAGGCTATTGCTGCTATTAGAAATACGGGAGCAAAGAATTTAATATTAATTAGTGGCAACGATTGGTCGCATTTAAATTCCTGGGTGACACCTCAATACAGTTATGGAAAAATCAATGCCTCTGTCTTTTTGCCCAGGTCAGATGCCAATCCAAAAGGGATTGATGATCCAGCAAATAATTTTGCAATAGATGCTCATGAATATTTTAGTCCAGGCGCTGGTTTTGACCCCACCTATTTAAATCAATTTATGCAATGGTTAAGAGATAATAATATGAAAGGATTTATTGGCGAAATTGGCATTGATCGAAACGATGCAACTGCTATTCAAAGTGCCGATAATTTTATTACCGAATTAGAGCAAAATGGCGACGTAATTATTGGCTGGTCCATTTGGTCAGGTGGTTCACGTTTGCCCGATAACCAAAGTATTTTCCCAACCGCAGTACCACAATTTAAAGAGGCAGCATCGATGAATGCAGTAAACAGGCATCTAATGTCTCCACTGTCGTAAATACGCCACCAAACGTTCACAATTTACCCGGCGGATGCAGCAAGTTGACCGATGTTATTCTGAGGTATTTCAAACCCCGCTGCTTTCGCAGGTTTGAAATCTTTTTCGTCAATTTTGGTGCCAATCAATTTAATTGTAGCAGTGGGATTAAGTTCTTTTAATTCCTGATGAAATCGATTCGATTTAGATGTAGGGTGGACAAAACGAAGTGTGTCCACGCGTTTCATAGTGGCTTGGTCACAAGTAATTTCTTACTGCCTGACCAAGCGCTGATTCAAACTTTGAGGCTGCACTTTTTCAGTGGATCGATAAGGATTAATATCCAAACCTCCGCGCCTCGTATACCGCCCATAAACTGTAAGCTTTTCTGGTTTACAACGGCTCATTATATCCACAAATATTCGTTCGATGCATTGCTCATGAAATTCATTGTGGTTACGAAAAGAAACCAGGTATTTTAATAAACCTTCCCGATTGATCTGTGTACCGGTGTATGTAATTTGCACGCTGCCCCAATCCGGTTGGTTAGTTACCAGGCAATTGGATTTCAATAAATCGGAATAAAGCGTTTCATCCACTCTATTCTCTTCTACAAAGAGGTAATCCGGCTTAACCAGGTAATCATTACAGGTCACATCAAGATCATCGATACATTCCCCAGCCAAAGTGGGGTGAATTATAGCAAGCTCCGTTTCTCGTAAAGACAATATCCTCACTGTCACTGTACCATCCAGCCGCTTTGATAAATCGCGCTCTACCGTTTGTTTAACCTCATCCATGTCCTTAAAAGTAGTATTATTAAATGAATTAAAATAAAGTTTCAGGGATTTTGATTCAATCAAACAAGGCGTTGCGCAATCATAAATAATCTCAGCGATTGCAACACACGGTTTACCTTTTTCATTCAGCCAGGACACTTCATAATGATTCCAACAGTCAAAACCATAAAATGGAAGATTATTAGTATCAACCCCAATTTCTTTACGCTTGGCTATCCGCGGAATAGCAAATAATCGATCAGGGTTGTAACACGCATCAGAGCTTGATACTTGCCCCAGCTCAGATTGCTCAGGCTTGGCTTGATATTTTTTTTTCAATGGTTCATTCATGTAATGAGTCTCCAAAATATTGATTTTGAATTATTCTATTAATGGAATTGCAAGATAACTTACTGTTTGCCCAGTCAGACTACGTGTTTTGTGACCTTTACCCGTCAGATCCTCAAGTAACAATATTTCGCCGGCGCTAAAATTTTTGATTTCACCTTTACTCGTTTCAATCTGCATTATCCCCGATAACACAATAATAAATAATTTTTGAGCGGGATTGTGCCAATCTTGTTCTTTACCAGAACCATGGCCAAAAAAAACATTACTCACGGGTATCATTCGGCTAATAAATCCTACTTTAGCTGGATTTAACACTTCTTGTTCTGTCGTAAAATAAGAGTTTCCATCTTTGGCAGTAAGTAGTCTGATGTAAGAGAGAGTATTAGCAGCTTGTGACATTGCACTTAAACCTAAATAGAGTAAAAAAATTATTGTCTTAATTAATTTCATAAATCTCTTAATTTATATGAATTTTTTGCTAATGTGCTTCATCCCAATTCTTACCAATCCCAATGGATACCTGTAAAGGTACAGAAATTTTCACAGCGTTTTCCATTAACTGTTTTATCGTGTTCCGCACGGAATCAACAGCGTCCGCGCGTACTTCAAAAACCAGTTCATCATGAACCTGCATAATCATTTTTGCCAAGGGTTGTTCATCTGTTTGCCATTGATATACAGCTAGCATGGCTTTTTTAATAATATCGGCAGCCGTACCTTGCATAGGTGCATTAATAGCTGTTCGTTCTGCGGCTTTCTGACGCATGATATTGCGCGCATTAATTTCTGGTAAATATAATCGGCGGCCAAAAAGCGTTTCTACATAACCTTGTTGATGTGCCTGTCGGCGTGTTCTTTCCATGTAGGCCAATACACCAGGATAACGCTGAAAATACAGATCCATATAAAGTTGTGCATCTTTACGTTCAATGCCTAACTGCTTTGCCAGGCCAAAGGAAGACATGCCATAAATCAGACCGAAATTAACGGCTTTGGCACGACGGCGTTGTTCATGACTTACATCTTCCAGATTTACCTGAAAAATTTCACTGGCAGTGGCAGCGTGAATATCCCATCCCTGTGCAAATGCTTTTAACAAATTCTCATCACCGGATAAATGCGCCATGATCCGCAGCTCAATTTGAGAATAATCGGCGGCGAGTAAAACATGTCCTTCGGGAGCAATAAACGCAGTCCGTATAAGCCTGCCTTCTTCATTACGAATAGGGATATTTTGCAGATTAGGTTCACTGGAGGACAAGCGGCCAGTTGCGGCAATCGCCTGATTATAAGAGGTATGCACCCGTCCAGTCGTGGGATTAACGCGTTTCGGCAATGCATCTATATAAGTAGATACCAGTTTGCATAAACCGCGATGCTCAAGAATAATAGCAGGCAATTCATAATCAAAAGCTAACTCTTGTAACACAGCCTCTGCTGTAGAGGGCTGGCCGGTTGGCGTTTTGGCTAATACAGGCAAGTTTAATACATCAAAAAAGATTTCCTGTAATTGTTTTGGTGAGCTTAAATTAAATGGCTTACCTGCCAGCTGCACGGCTTGCTCTTCCAGAATATTAATACGGTTTTTTAAACGTTCACCGTGTTTGGCCAGTGTTTGGCTATCAATCAATACACCCTTGCGCTCTATTTCCGCAAGCACGGTCAATAAAGGCGTCTCAATCTCCAATAAAACCTGTTGTAATGGTGCATCGAGCATGGAAAACAGTGTTTCATGCAGCTTCAGCGTTATTTCCACATCTTCCGCAGCATAAACTGCAGCATCATTAACCGGTATCTGATCAAAGCGTAATTGTTTGGCACCTTTTCCTGCTATATCTTCAAAGCTAATGGTTTTGTAGCCAAGGTATTTTAAAGCAAGCGAATCCATATCATGGCGTATGGCAGTACTGTTTAACACATAGGACTCAAGCATTGTATCAAAGCGAATACCTTGTAAGGTAATACCGTAATTTTTAAATACGTTATAATCATATTTTAAATTGTGACCTATTTTACCGATGGTTTTATTTTCCAGCAGTGGTTTTAATGCTGTCAGTACGTTGTCACGATTTAATTGCGTGCTGCCATCAATATGAGTCAAAGGGATATAGCAAGGATCATCAGTTGTTATTGCAATAGCAATACCAACAATTTCTGCCTGCATGGCATCAAGGCTGGTTGTTTCAGTATCGACACAAAATTGCTCGCAAACAGCTAATTGTTCCAGTAATTGCGTAAATTGCTCATCACTATTGATAATGGTGAAATTGCCTGGCTCCGGTGTTATTTCAAGATCAAGCGAAATTTGCTGCTGCTGTTGTTCTTCCTGACCTAATAATTCTTTTAACCATGATTTAAATTCCATCTCGCGAACCAGTTCAATAAGTGCATTTTTATCCGGCTCTTTAAGGACTAATTGGGCAAGCGTCAAGGGTAATTCTACATCGGTCTTAATAGTAACCAAGCGTTTTGATAAAGGTAGATGTTCAAGGCTTATTCGCAGATATTCACCGATTTTACCGGTTATTTCTTGCGCGTTCGCAACAAGGTTATCCAGGGTTTCATATTGCTCCAACCATTTTGCGGCTGTTTTGGGTCCACATTTGGTAACGCCAGGAATATTATCAACACTATCACCAACAAGGGTCAAATAATCAATGATTTGTGCAGGCGTAACACCAAATTTATCTTTGACCGTCAGCATATCCAGTGTTTGATTACTCATCGTATTTATAAGTGTCACATGCTCATTAACAAGCTGGGCCATATCCTTATCACCGGTTGAAATAACCACAGGTTGGCCTTCTTCGGTTGCAATTCGTGCTAAAGTGCCAATTACATCATCTGCTTCAACACCTTCGATAATTAATAATGGTAAACCCATGGCTTTTAATAAATCGATCATTGGTTTGAATTGACTGTGCAGTTCATCAGGCATTGCTGAGCGGTTGGCTTTATATTCAGGGTACCAGTCGTCACGAAATGTTTTGCCCTTCGCATCAAAAATCACAGCAATCTGTGTGCATTGGTAATCTTTAATTAACCGTTTTACCATATTAATTACGCCATACACCGCTCCAGTGGGCTGTCCCTTTGAATTGGTGAGAGGGGGTAAAGCATGAAAAGCTCGAAAAAAATAAGAAGAGCCGTCAATCAAAATCAAGGGTTGCTTCATTCCGCTGTCTCATTCTCGGCTATGCGCTTACTTAATTCATTTACTTTTTCAGTCAACGCTTTCAGATTTTTGCGCATAAGTGGTATGCGGGTTACAGATAATTCTTGTTCAATGGCTTTATCTTTGGGACGCGCTGGATTGCCCAGATAAACGTTGCCTTGTATTAAATGTTTTTTGGGCGGTACGCCCGCGCGCGCGGCAAGAATAACGCCATCATCAATACGTACATGGTCACTAACACCAACATTGGCAGCAAAAATAACATGATTGCCGCTGGTTGTACTGCCGGCAATCCCTGTAAATGCACAAATAATATTGTGTTTACCCAGTTTAACGGAATGGGCAATCTGGACAAGATTGTCTATCTTTGTTCCTTCACCAATTGTTGTACTGCCTAGTGTTGCACGGTCAACAACCGTATTGGCACCGATCTCAACATTGTCTTCAATAATAACATTGCCCACATGCGGTACTTTAAGATGCTCACCATCAACAAAGGTATAACCAAAACCATCTGAGCCAATTACACTTGATGCATGAATACTGACATTTGATCCAATATGGCAGCTATCATAAACAGTAACATGAGGATGAAATATAGTATTGTCACCTATCGATACGTTATTACCTATACTGACATGGGCTTTAAAAATGCAATTATTGCCAATCGTTGTTCCAGACTCAATTACTACGTAAGGACCAATAAAAATATTGTCGCCCAGTGTTACATTTTCACCAATGACTGCTGTTGGATGAATTTCTGCTTTTGGTCTGCTGGATACATAAAATTGATTAAGTAGTGTGATAAATGCTTTAAAGGGATGAGCAACCTGAATAACAGGTTTAAGGGAGCTGGTTATTTTTGAATTTACCAGAACGGCGGCTGCTGCAGATTTTTCTACTCGCTGCAAATTATCTTGACTATCGGCAAAGACCAGCGAACCAGCAACAATGTTTTCAATCGGGGATAATGAGGAAATAACAATATTTCCATCACCTATAACACTGCCTTGTACAAGGTTGGCAATTTCAAACAATGTAACATTCATGTAGTAATCTTCCAGTCGCGCACAAAATAAGAGCGATTATAGCGCGATTCTTTAATTGTTACATCACCCGCCTAAGCAATAAAGCAGCATTTGCACCGCCAAAACCAAAGTGGTTGGAGAGCGCGATATCAATATGCTTTTTTCTTGCATAATTTGCCACATAATCAAGATCGCAGGCTGGATCAGGATTATTCAGATTAATAGTTGGAAGTAATGTATCGTATTGCAGGCTAAGTGAAGTTGCAATAATTTCCATGGCTCCAGCAGCTCCAATGGCGTGGCCGGTCATGGCTTTTTGTGCGGTAACGGGAATATCATAAGCGTGCAGCCCAAAAACGGATTTAATTGTTTCTGTTTCAGTTACATCATTGAGTTGAGTACCTGTACCATGCGCATTGATGTATTGAACATCACTGATTGCCAGACGCGCATCGTCTAATGCTGCCTGAATGGCTCTGCTTTGGCCTTCAGACTGAGGTGCTGTGATGTGGAATGCATCGCAGCTTGCGCCATAGCCAATAATTTCAGCATATATTTTGGCGCCTCGGGCTTTGGCATGCTGCATATTTTCCAGTATGAGGATGCCGGCACCATCAGCCATCACCATGCCATCACGTAGTTTATCGAAAGGACGCGAGGCAAGTTCAGGTTGTTCATTAAACGTGGACATCACGCGTAACTTGCACCAGGCTGCCATGATCGATTCCCATAATAGCGATTCTGTTCCACCGCATACCGCGATATCCAGGCGTCCCTGACTAATTTGCTGATAGGCATTACCAATAGCTTCAGCGGAGGAAACACACGCATTTGAAACGGTTGAATTAGGCCCACCCAAGCCAAAAGCGATAGCAATATGATTGGCTACGGAATTTGGCATGCCACGTATAACACTTAACGCAGGAATTTTTTTCCAGCTTTCCGTAAAAAATGACTGGTAGGCTGTTTCAAGTTCAGGTGTACCGCCAAGGCTGGTACCAATATAGGTACCAGCCTTGCTGCGTTCATTGATTGATAAACCTGAATCATGAATGGCATTGCTGGCACAAAATAAAGCATATTGTGCAACTCGCGGATAGCGTTTGCCTTTATCGAATTCTGGTAAATGAGCTAAGGAAAAATTACTTATTTCACCGCCAATTTGCGTGGGGTAAGGGCTAGGATCATAATGTTGGATGCGTTTAATTCCGCATTGGCCTTTTATGGCCGCTTGCCAAAATACATCGAGACCACAACCAATTGAGGAGACAATTTCCATCCCTGTGATGACAACCCGATTTTTCATTTGCGGCGCTATCCCTGAGCTATAAAAATGCAATACTAAAGGGGGGGCGGAAAAGCTGTCAAGATCCACGGTCACAATTTATAACAAAAACTGTCAAATACTATAAGATTGTAGCGATTTTTCGAGCTTCGCCAGAGAAATGCTCCAGAAATTGTACAGTGTAGTGGTTTTGAATCCTTGCCGTAAATACAGGTTAAGCGCATTCAAATGATTTGTTTCTACATCCAGAATGATTTTGCTTTCGCCCGCACTTAATGAGTGATTAATGCAGAAGGCCAGAAGCTCACTACCCAAACCTTTACCTTGAAACTTCGGTAAAATAGCAATATCTGAAAATAAGCAGCAGCCTGCCTGCCAGCGGAGATGCGCTTTGCCCACAGCTTTATCTTTATGGAAAGCGATTAAAATTGTGTAATTGCGATCGTCGAGTAAATAATTAAAACGTTCATGCATGCTCGTTTGCTGGTTCGGGAAACAAGCTGCATCAATAGTGCATAAATTTTCCAGGTCTGTTGCTTCCGCTTCACGAATAGAAAGTACTGGACTGCCAATAATTACTGGTTCAAAACTGTTACGAACCATATGAAATTCGCTTTGTTCATAGACAAAGCCATCGGCCATTATTCCTTTCGGTTGTGATTCAGGCGAAACGCTGGTAGATGAGAAAATTAGTCTGGAAATTTTTTTAGCATGTAGAAGGGGAATTATGTTGGCCAGCAGTTTGCTCGCAATACCATGTCTTCGATGTTCAGGATGAATAATGAGACTTACTTCACAGGCGTCAGTATAAAAAAAATACACACTTAAAAAACCGAGTAGCTGGTTATTTTCATAATAAAGAACATTACTGTCATTATCTCGTTTTTGGCGTAAGAGATGATAATAAATCGTGGGTAAACCGTTATCGCTCGCTTGGCATTGAGCGGCTAACTGTTCAACATCTTTTAATTGATGGTCATTTAATTGTTGATTATTTATAGTCATAATTTTTCTTAATCAAATACAAATAAGTATACACAACTTTTTAGTTGCTACCCCATAATTCTTCAATACGCTCTTCCTGTCCGCAACGATAATGGTAATATTTGTAGCGCAGAGGGTGTTTTAAATAATAGTTTTGATGATAGTAATCTGCTGCATAAAACTGAGTGGATGGTGCAATGCTAGTAAAAATTTTACCCATTTTTTTCAGTATTGTCTTTTTACTGGCTAACGCAATAGCTTTTTGCTTATCATTTAAGTAAAAAATAGCGCTATTGAATTGTTTGCCTTCATCACAAAACTGACCATCTGCTTTCATTGGGTCAATATGGTGCCAAAAAAATTCCACTAACTCCTTGTAACTCACTTCTTTTGGATTATAAATGACGCGTACGGCTTCGACATAATCGGTGCGTCCATTAGCCACTTGAGTATAGGTAGGATCTTTGCTTTTGCCCCCGTCGAAGCCCGACACCGTTCCTAATACTCCTTTTAACTGGCTGAACTGGGCTTCCATGCGCCAGAAACTGCCACCTGCGAAAATGGCCTCATCCACTGCGGCTAGAGCAGGATTCACCATAACTACGAAAGCAAGTAAAAGTAATTTAGACATGATTGACCTTATTATAATTAGTGGCTTATCAAAAACGGGCCATTTGCATTTGACAGTCCTACCATATAACATCAATTCACTAACTCTATACTGCTTTTTTTATCACACTGTATAATAAAAGATTAGAAGAGGATTTAAAAAAATGCCAGCAACAATTATTCTTAAAGAGAATAAAAAATGACAATTGCCATCCATTGGTTCAGACAAGATCTGCGCTGTCATGATAATCCGGCCTTAAACACGGCCTGCGTGCAACATAAAAAAATTATTCCACTTTATATTTTTGATAAAATCACGGATATTTCGCTAGGCGGAGCGCAACGCTGGTGGCTGCACCATAGTTTAACAGCGCTGGAACTGGATTTGCAGGAAAAAAATCTTGATTTGTGCCTGCGTCAAGGCGAAGCACTTACGGTTTTAATGGAATTAATCAAAAATTATTCAATCGATACTGTTTATTGGAACCGTTGCTATGAACCTGAACAAATAAAGCGTGATCAGGCAATTAAAGCCGCTCTAAAGGCACTGGGAATAGATGTTATCAGTATGAATGGTAGTTTGCTAAGTGAACCTTGGACGTTAAAAAATCAAAGCGGCGATTATTTTAAAGTGTTCACGCCTTTTTGGAAGCAATGTTTAAAGCAAATTACGCTGCCCGATGCATCAATTATCAACACATGGCCTTCGCAAGTTAATTGTGTTTCAGAGAAACTCAGTGAATGGAATTTATTACCTGTGAGCCCCGATTGGGCAGTCGAATTTTCAGTGTATTGGCAGCCAGGTGAAGCAGGTGCCGCTAAAAAGTTAAACCATTTTATTGATTCTTGTCTTGATGGTTATAAAGCACAACGCAATGAACCAGCCAAAGACGCAACTTCCCGATTATCGCCTCACTTGCATTTTGGTGAAATCAGCATCTGGCAAGTGTGGCGTGCAATAGCGGATGCAAAACAACAAACTCATTGTGATTTGCAATCAGCGGATCATTTTTTATCCGAGCTAGGCTGGCGTGAATTTTCTTATTATCTGCTTTACCATTTTCCAGCGCTTCCCAAGGCAAATTTTAAACGTATTTTTGATGATTTTCCCTGGCAATCAGATGATGACGCGCTCAAACTTTGGCAAAAAGGTTTAACTGGTTACCCGATTATCGATGCTGGTATGCGTGAATTATGGCGTACCGGCTATATGCATAATCGTGTTCGTATGATCGTTGCTTCTTTTTTAGTTAAAGATTTATTCATCGATTGGCGCTGCGGCGCAGATTGGTTTTTAGATACATTGGTAGATGCGGATTTAGCGAATAATTCTGCAAGTTGGCAATGGGTTGCAGGAAGTGGTGCTGACGCAGCCCCTTATTTTCGTATTTTCAATCCAGTATTGCAAAGTGAGAAATTTGATCCGGAAGGGATATATATTAAAAAATGGATACCGGAGCTCACGTTGGTAAAAACCAAGTGGATTCATGAGCCTTGGCAAGCACCTGCGGGTGAGTTAAATATAGTCCTCGGTAAAGATTATCCTCATCGGATTGTTGAGCACGCCAAAGCCCGTGATCTGGCTCTGGCTAATTATAAAGCTCTGAAAAATTAACTAATCAGAAAGAAAACCACAAAAACCAGACTTAATATGATGAGCAGAGGATTAACTCGCTGACGTGTTAGTAGTTTTAGTAAGGTATAAAGAATAATTCCGCCGCCAATGCCATCGGCTATTGATGATGTAAAAGGGATCATCATAATAGTTACCATGCAGGGCGCTGTTTCAGAAATATCATTCAATTTTAATTCTGTTAAATGCTTCATCATGCAACAGGCCACATATAATAAAGCTGGCCCAACTGCGTAAGTCGGAATCATTTGTGCAAGCGGATAAAAGAACAGCATGAGAATAAATCCTGCTGCAATAACCAGTGCTGTTAAACCAGTACGACCACCTGCTTCAATACCCGCAGCCGATTCTATATAAGGAGAGGTGCTGGCCGAGCCCAGTAATCCGGCCAATGCTGATGCAGCGGCATCTGCCGTCAGACTTTTAGTGATTCGTTTTTGATAATCTATATGCTCTTTGAAAACCGATTGATTAAGCAAGCCAATTAAAGTACCTGTCGCATCAAAAACAGCAATCAGAAAAAAAGTAAATGTCGCTTTTAAAGAAGTAATGGTGGTTATACCGGAAAAATCCAGTTTTAAAAACGTCGGTGCTATAGAGGGCGGCAAAGCCATTAATCCATGCCAGGGCGTAAGACCGACTAAAATACTGATTATGCTGATAATCACTATACCCAGAATAATGGCTGCGGGTATTCGATAATAATCCAGAGTCAGAATTAATAAGAATCCGAGAAAAAACAATCCGCTTTCGGGGCGATGAATATTACCCAGGCGCATCAGGGTATGATTGTCACTAATAACTAGCTGGCTGGTTTCGAGAGAAATCAGGGCAATTAACAGACTGATGCCAATGAGAATAGCAATTTGCAGATTATAAGGAATCGCTTCAATGAGTAAACGTCGCAGACTGGTCAGAGTAATGATAAAAAATAACACGCCAGAGACAAATACCATGGCTAATGCATGTTGCCAATCGATGCCCATGCCTTGGACAACACCATAGGAAAAATAAATATTAAGTGCCATGCCCGGCGCGACACCAATAGGTGTTTTTGCAAAAAATCCAGTCAATGCGCAGGCAAATGCGGTTACCAGGCAAGTAGCAGTAAATACAGCACCTGAATCCATCCCTGCGCCACTTAATATGGCTGGATTAACAAAGGCAATATAAGCCATGGTTAAAAAGGTGGTTATACCGGCAAGAATTTCTGTTTTGCGAGAAGGAAGGGAAACCGAACCTGGATTGTCTGCAATCATTGTAGCTTCGGATTGGGGGAAAACCAAATACTACACGTAAAAGTATATTATTAGCAACCCGAACTTGATTAGTGCGGGCGGTAGGGTGGGTAAAGGAGCGGCAAGCGACGTGCCCACGCGCAACAATGCTAATTAAATAGGCATTCGTTTCCAGGTAGATAGTTATTTAACCCCAGCTTTCTTTTTAACCAAAGCATCAAATTAAAAACGTCGCCTCGGGGTCCTGTCATGGGATTCACATTTTCTGTGCTCACTAGCGTTCCGCGCAGTAAAATGCGAAACCCATGCCACCCCTCGAGGTAGTTTGCTATTGCTTACTTCAACAATCTACAAACCCATCAACTAAAATTTCAAAATTGCAAAAATAATCTCAATCGTAATCAAAACAATAATAATAAGCTCAAGACTATGCGCATGTCGATTTTCCAGATAGCTGTTAAACATATCAAAAATTTCGTTTAACGTATCAAGGCGGTGATTAAGTGCATTTACGCGACGTTGAATGTGTAAATATCGCTCAAGCATTATATAGTATTCTTCGAGAGTTGGATGCTGCCAAAAATATTTGGGATGATAAAGAAAATTACTTACCAGATTCATTTCACTTTTGGAGCCAAGAATTTCGCCTATTACCTGTCTGATATTTTTGCGGGATATGGGCATCTGACCTTTTTGTGCCAATCCCTGAATCATTGGAGTATATTTTTCAATCAAGCCTTCCAATATGCTTTCAAAATATTGCAATTTAACGGATTGGGAAAAGCCATAAGACAGACTCAACAATAACTCATCATTATCACCATCAATAGTAAGGCAATCGACCTCAAAAAAATCATGTGGTTCAATGGCAGTTTTATCGCCAATCATATAACTGAATTCATCGTGAACTAAAAAAGACAGTGGTTTATCAGCAAAAATTTTAATAGTATCCAGATAAGTGCTGATTTGATGACGCTTGATACCCCACGATACTACGGTGCCATTTTTGAAAATAAATATTCGATAGTTTGCTGTTTCATAAGGGGAAATTCTTAAAACATCACGTGATTTAATCGAAACGTAATTATTTTTGGATTTAAAATGCTGATCCAGACGCGTTAAATCAATTGTTTTAGCAATACAAAAACTCAAGCACTCCATGATAAACTAACCTTTATAAATTTTGATGACTCAAGTACTGCCGAGATGTGACAGAGACTTGAGTCGTGACTATTAAATTATATATCAGTCTCTAACTAGGCGCTATCGGCAGTTTCTTTTTCTTTACCAGTGTATGCTTTCTTGCGGTCTGTTGCGCCGCTCAACCATAATGGACAAACTTCAAGAACCTCGGCAATTTTATCCAATTGCTCCAGAGAAGGTAATACATGTCCAAAAATCATGGCATTCGCCAAATGACGCGTTACTCCAAATACTTTTGCTACAGCTTTTGTTTTCTCATTGATTTCTTCTGGGAAACCTAACAACGATAATTCGCGATTAAATCGTTGTGAAAATACCTTACTGTTCATCTTTCGCTCCATGAAATAATTATTAGCAGCAATTTAGCTACTATCCTTTTATTACCCGTCAATCCTTGATACAGGTAAATCTGTTATAACTTATTTTTTTTGCAGGGAAAAGCATTTTTTTACATTCATTGTAGAATTTGCATAACTTCATTAGCATATTCAATTCCTTGTAAATAAGCATCACTATAATCTTGATCGGTAAAATTGGTATATAGAAGCTTGGTAAAATAGCCTCGTTCATAATCTATCGAGTTAGCTAACAGCAAACCAAGTGTTCCTGTATGATAAAGCAGGGCTGCGTTGAGATCTTCATGAAGATGAATTTTTCCCAGTAAAGAAGGCATCGGTTCATTCAAAATCGCATCTAGCGTTGACAGCATTCCTACAGTATAGGCTTGATGATAATTGGTCATATTTGATTTCTTTGCCAGAAGCTGGCACATCCTGGCTCTAATCAATGTACGCTCAAGTAAGTCGGGCGCCACATCATCCAGGCTCGAAATTAATAGCAGGCTTATCCAGTTACGGATCTGGATAAGACCCAATTGCTGGATTGCTTCCAGTAGTGAGGCTATTTTTCTACCCGCATACATGGATGCTGAATTTGCAAGTCGTAAAATACGATAGCTCAGTTTGGGAATTTGTAGAATTATTTCCTCTACACGCTCTATTTTAACGTCAGGATCGTGTAGCTCAGCCAATAGCTTGAGCAAATAAATTTTATTTTCAGACAAGGTATGCCCCTGAATTATGCTAGGGTAATTTAAGAAAAAGCCTTGAAACATGTTGAAGCCTAATGCCTGACATAAACCAAATTGCTCACGCGTCTCAATTCTTTCTGCCAGCAGTTTGCCTTTAAAAGTAGTTAAACTGGCTAATTGTTTTTTAATTTGTTGGCTATTCTGATGGAGAACATCAATTTTGATAATATCAGCAAGAGCAATCAAAGGCTCCAGCTCAGGGCGGTAAATAAAATCGTCCAGTACAAATTTGTAGCCACGTCGCGACAAATAAGTCATTGTCTGAATCAATTTTTCATCAATTAGCCCATCTCCCATTTCAATATAAATCTGATTTTTGGGTAACAGGGTTGGCATTTTTTGCAAAATGTGGCTATAGGTAAAATTAATAAAGGCAGGTTTTCCATCAAGGATGGTATTCATATCAAGATTGGAAAATAAATGAGAAAGAACAAAGGAAGTCGCTCGCTCTCCAGCAAGTTCATCGTTAGATTCAACATGTGATGCACCGCTTCCACCATCCCGATAAAGTAGCTCGTAACCGCATATATTGAGCGCACTATCGTAAATTTCCTGGCGGGCAATGAGTGTTGCCAATGTTTGTTCCACATTAAACCTGTATATTTTAACCGTTAGTTATAAATATAAACTATTAATAAGTTATTGCATTTTATAAAGCAAGTTAAAATAATTAATTTGATAGCCTTGATTTTTAAAATTGACTGCCCGCCAACTTTAAACTCAACGCCAGCATTAATATACCGCTGCCCAGCTCAATGCGCTGCCATATAGCTTGCCTTGCCAGTAAATCGGCAAAACGGTGGGTGGTGAATGTTAACGAGGTAAACCATAAAAAACTTGAAGTGACCACTCCCATTAAAAAGAAATAAGGATGATCCGGATACTGTCTGCTGCCGCTACCTATGATAACCAGACTATCAATGATCGCATGAGGATTTAGCAGACTAAAGCCCAAAGCCAGTAAAATAATCTGTAAACGGCTACATGTTTGTTTTTGCTCTATTGTTTCAGAGTTGGTTCGCGCTAATCCTTTACGCAACGCGTTTGTGCCATAATAAGCCAGAAAAGCGACTCCAAACCAGATTATCCAGACATGGAGGACAGGGTGAAGATTTAATAGTTGATTTAAGCCAGCAACACTTCCGATAACTAAAATTACATCACAGCAAAAACAGATAATTGCAGACATTATGGCATGGTTTTTTAATGCGCCCTGACGAATTAAGAAGACATTTTGAGGTCCTAAGGCCGTAATTAAAGACAAACCGAGCATTAATCCATTTAAATAAACCAACATAAGCTGCTGCAGTAAACAAAATTTTCCCATTATCTCAAAAAAAGGGGCTTTTGTGAACACTCATTTGATAATTATTTAACTTTTAGTGTAATGATTGGGCAATTATCAGATGGATTTTCCAGATTTTGAAATATAGTATCCAACTCTTACCGATGTTGATTGCAAGTTACGCCCTAAGAAGTATAAAATGCGTGTTTATTTTGGGCTGCCCTGTTTATCACAAGAATAACAATTTTAAGGAGGGAGCGTGCGCTCTTCGTTGAAAAACAACACAATCATTGCATTTTTACTATTATTGACATTGATATTGACTGGAAAAGTACATGCAGTTGATAATGCGCAACAACCGGTTGCAGATATTAATAACGAGGGTATTTATCCGGTTTATCCTCCGCTAACAACAACATCTGGCGAACAGGAAGCGTTAGCCAGGCGAGGCGAATATATTGCCAAGATAGGCGACTGTATTGCCTGTCACACGGATGTAAAAAATAACACACCTGCTTATGCGGGTGGTTTGGCTATTAAAACTCCTTTTGGAACATTCTACAGCCCAAATATTACTCCCGACAAAGAAACAGGGATTGGTAACTGGACTGAGCAGGATTTTATCAGGGCTTTAAAAGAAGGCCGTGATCCTCATGGCGCTAACTATTTTCCGGTGTTCCCTTATATCTATTTTTCAAAAACAACGGATGAAGATGCCAAAGCCTTATACGCTTATTTTATGAGCATCCCGGCGGTTAAGCAGCAAAATACAAAATTGCCATTCCCATTCAATGTTCCTGGATCACGATTTACCTTATGGGGATGGAATATGCTGTTCTTTTTCCCAAATAATGAAGAAATCGTTTATGAGAAAGACAAATCACCGGCGTGGAACAGAGGCAAATATATTGTTGATTCTCTGGGCCACTGTAGCATGTGCCATACGCCTTTAAACCCGCTTGGCGCACCAAAAAACCGTTATTATCTGACAGGCGCGTTTGTTGATGGTTACTGGGCACCCAACATTACAAAAGCAGGATTAATTTCAGCCACTCCGGAAGAAATTACAGACGTTTTCTTAAAAAATCAGTTAATTAATAACGCAGGTCCTGTTGCTGGGCCTATGTCGGAAGTTAACCACGATAGTCTTGGCTATCTCAATGAAGAAGATGCACTGGCGATTGCGACCTATCTGAAAACAGTAGTGAGTGAAGACCCGCTTGGCCTGCCGCCATCAGACGAAAAACCTACTTTACAACGAGGTAAAGAGGTTTATTTTAGCGCATGCACCATTTGCCATCAGGAGGGAATAATGGGCGCTCCTTTAAATGGTGATGGTGCCGGCTGGTATCGCCGTTTAAAAAGCAGCGGATTAACAGGTCTGTACCGTCATGCCATTAATGGCTATAACAGTATGCCAGTAAAAGGGGCTTGCGTGACGTGTTCCGACAACGACATTATTTCTGCAACGGATTATCTGCTTAATAATTCACTGTCGCGTTCCCAATGGCGTGATCTGGCTGCGGGAAAGGCAACGAAATACCCTGCAAATGGTAAAGATATTTATGTGGAAAATTGTAGTGTTTGTCATAACGAAGGTAAAAATGGTGCTCCCAAAATAGGTGATAAAGCAGCCTGGGACGCATTATTGACTAACAATATTGATGTGTTGCTCCGCAATGCATTACATGGTAAGCAGCATCCTGAAAATGGTGGCTGTAAAGAGTGCACTACTGGCGAGATTATGGAAGCCATCAAATACATGATCAGTCAATCAACATCAGAAGGTAATTATTCTCTGTGGTAGTCATCGGACAAAAAGAATAATATCAGGTTAACTAATAAGCAGTCTGAAAGTATCGGGCTGCGAAATGAGGTGAGGAACGGGAATGCTAAACAGGTTTTGTGCAAGCAGACTGCTTGCTGTGTTGGCTGGGCTGATAACAGGTACATCAGCAATGGCTGCAACAGATAATTGGCAGCTTAACATGTATAAGGGCGTCACCCCGGTTAGCAAGGACATGTATGATTTACACATGATCGCTATGCTGATTTGTACATTAATTGGTATTGCTGTGTTTGGAGTAATGATTTATGCATTAATCTATCACCGCAAATCAAAAGGTTTTACACCTGCTGCTTTCCACGACAATACTCGTCTGGAAATTCTGTGGTCAATCATTCCTTTTCTTATTCTGGTTGGACTGGCTGTTCCTGCTACGACCATATTAATGCGTATGGACGATACCAGTGAATCAGACGTGACTATTAAAATTGTTGGTTATCAATGGAAATGGCAATACCAATATCTGGATCAGGGTATAAGTTACTTTAGCAGCCTGGCCACCCCCTATAATCAATTAGCTGGCCAAGGGTCAAAGGGCGAGTGGTATTTACTGGAAGTTGATAAGCCCTTGGTGTTGCCCGTCAATAAAAAGATCCGTTTTCTGGTTACTTCAAATGATGTTGTTCATTCCTGGTGGGTTCCTGAGCTGGGTGTTAAACGAGATGCTATACCGGGCTTTATGCATGAGGCATGGGCTCGTATTGAAAAGCCTGGTACTTACCGTGGTCAATGCGCTGAGTTATGCGGTATTAATCATGGTTTTATGCCAATCGTTGTTCAAGCCGTCAGTGAGGAAGAGTTTAATCAATGGGTTGCCGGGCAAAGCAGTGCGGCTGCACAACAGGCTACAACGGAAAATGATCCGCAGGCACAGACCGATTTAACCCGAGACGTATTAATGACTTTAGGCAAGGAAAAGTATGAAGTCATTTGTGCTGCCTGCCATAAATCTGACGGTAGCGGTTTACCCCCTATGTATCCACCTTTAAAAGGCAGTTCTGTTGCCGTTGGTCACCCCATTGAGCGCCATATCGAAATGATTCTGAACGGTGTCCCCGGCTCAGCTATGCAAGCTTACAGGGATCAACTGAATAATACTGAAATTGCGGCAATTGCGACCTATGAACGTAATGCCTGGGAAAATAATACTGGGGATCTTGTCCAGCCTTCCGAGGTTGCCAGGGTACGTCAGGGAGAAATTCATGAGCCAACTATGGTGAATAAAGTTCAAGGTGGAGGTTTACAATGAGTGATGTATTAACGCATGACATTGACCATGATGTTCATGATGACCATGGGCCAGAGCAGGGTAAAGGCGTTCTTGGTTTTATAAAAAGATGGCTTTTTACCACCAACCATAAAGATATTGGTACTTTATACCTGTGGTTAGCCATGGTTAGTTTTTTTGTAGCTGGCGCTATGGCTTTAGTAATCAGAGCGGAATTATTTCAGCCAGGGTTACGATTTGTTGATCCTAATTTCTTTAACCAAATGACGACCTTACATGGTTTAATGATGTTGTTCGGTGTAGTAATGCCTGCGTTCACTGGTATGGCTAACTGGCAGATTCCTATGATGATTGGTGCTCCTGATATGGCGCTGCCAAGACTAAATAACTGGAGTTTCTGGATTCTACCTTTCGCGTTTGCACTGCTGGGCTCAACATTGTTTCATAGTGGTGGCGGCCCTAACTTCGGCTGGACAATGTATGCGCCTCTTTCAACCAAATTTGCTCCACCCAGTACCGACTTTATGATTTTTGCTATCCATATGATGGGTATATCTTCGATTATGGGGTCAATTAATATTATCGCAACCATTCTTAATATGCGCGCACCTGGCATGACGCTTATGAAAATGCCGATGTTTGTATGGACCTGGTTAATTACAGCCTTTTTATTGATTGCAATTATGCCTGTATTAGCGGGCGCTGTGACCATGATGTTGGCTGATCGCCATTTTGGTACCAGCTTTTTTGAAGCAGCTGGTGGTGGCGACCCAATATTATTCCAACATGTATTCTGGTTTTTTGGTCATCCTGAAGTATATGTTCTGGTTTTGCCAGCCTTTGGCGTTGTCTCTGAAGTAATTCCAACCTTTAGCCGCAAGCCATTATTTGGTTATCATTTCATGGTCTATGCGACAGTCAGTATTGCTTTATTATCCTTTGTCGTTTGGGTACACCATATGTTTACTACAGGTGTTCCATTAGGTGCTGAACTATTTTTTATGTATACAACAATGCTTATTTCGGTACCAACGGGCATTAAAGTATTTAACTGGGTTAGTACGATGTTCAAAGGCGCTATGACTTTTGAAACACCGATGCTTTTTGCGGTGGCATTTGTATTTTTATTTACCATTGGCGGATTTACTGGTCTGATGTTAGCGTTGGTTCCTGCTGACTACCAATATCAGGACACTTATTTCGTGGTTGCTCATTTCCATTATGTATTAGTACCAGGCGTAATTTTTGCGCTGATGGCGGCTACTTATTATTGGTTGCCGAAATGGACTGGTCATATGTATAACGAAACGCTGGGTAAATGGCATTTTTGGTTATCGGTCATTTCAGTAAACATAGCCTTTTTTCCAATGCACTTTTTGGGTTTAGCGGGTATGCCTCGACGTATTCCTGATTATGCTTTGCAATTTACCAATTTTAATATGATTACTACGGTTGGTGCATTCATTTTCGGATTCTCACAGCTATTGTTTCTCTATAACGTCATTGCAACAATACGCCATGGCAAGAAAGTTGATGGGCAGGTTTGGGAAGGAGCCAAAGGTCTGGAATGGACTTTACCTTCACCGCCTCCTTATCACAGTTTTACAGTACCTCCCCACATTCATTAGGGAATGATGAGGGGAAGTAATCTATTTTTGAGGTAGTTGTTGTGGTGAAAAGTCATGCAAAACTGGTTTTAATTTTAGCACTAGCGGTCATTGGAATGTTTGGCTTCGGTTTTGCATTAGTTCCGATTTATAACAGTCTTTGCCAGACATTGGGTATTAATGGCAAGACTTATAATCGTGCAGTTGCCTATGATGAAAAGAAAGCAGTTATTGTTAAAGATCGTGAAGTTCTGGTCGAATTTGTGGCGACTAATAATGGTAGCGTTCCATGGGCTTTTTACCCGGAAACAAAAAAATTGCGGGTTCATCCAGGAGAAATTGCAAAATTGGCTTTTTATGCAGAAAACAAAACTAATTTTAGCATGACAGTGCAGGCTATACCCAGTATCACCCCTGGAATCGCTGCAAAATACTTGAAAAAAACAGAATGTTTCTGCTTTACACAGCAAACATTAAATGGTCATGAAGCGATGGATATGCCTTTGCTATTCCATCTTGATCCGGATTTACCGGAAACTGTAAAAACAATTACTTTGTCGTACACGTTGTTTGATGTAACCGGCAAAAAATAATAATTAGCACAGGAGAATAAAATATTATGGGCGCGCATGGTACTTATTACGTCCCAAAACCAAGCCATTGGCCATTGGTTGGTTCTTGCGGTATAACCACAATGCTGGTTGGCGCAGCCTCATGGTTACATCATGATTGGTATGGTCCCTATCTTTTTACGTTAGGGTTATGCACTATTTTCGCTATGATGTTTGGCTGGTTTGGTCAGGTTATTTATGAAAATCGCAAAGGATTATATGATCTGCAGGTTGATCGATCCTTTCGTTGGGGTATGTGTTGGTTTATATTTTCTGAGGTCTGTTTTTTTGGAGCCTTTTTTGGAGCCTTGTTTTTTACCCGATTTTGGTCTGTACCAATATTAGGTGGTGAGATACATCCCATCACTCATTTCACACTATGGTCAGATTTTAAAGCAACCTGGCCTTTGTTGCAGAATCCTGATAATCAGATCTTTGTTGGAGCAAACGAAGCGATGGGTGCGTGGGGTCTGGCTGCAATGAATACGCTGATTCTTTTAACATCTGGCGTAACGATAACCTGGGCGCATTGGGCTTTAAAATTAAATAAACGTACACAACTTTTAATCAGTATGGCATGTACTATTGCCCTAGGTATACTCTTCCTCTCGCTTCAGGGATATGAGTATCATGAAGCCTATACGGAATTTAAATTAACCCTTGACGCAGGGATATACGGCACAACATTTTTTATGTTGACAGGATTTCACGGTTTGCACGTAACCATTGGAACCATCATGCTGATAGTTATCATGATCCGCTGTGCTTTGGGGCATTTTACACCAGAGCGTCATTTTGCTTTTGAAGCAGTTGCCTGGTATTGGCACTTTGTAGACGTAGTATGGTTATTCCTGTTTATTTTTGTTTATTGGTTGTAACTACAATGAATTATTCTACGTCTTGCGGACAAGCTGCGGGACGTAGGTGACGATATAAGATCAAAAATACTTATTAATTAATAAATTTTCTAAGGACTGGAAATGAAAAATGTTTTACTCGCCGCTGCTATTTTAAATGCTGGCGCGATAGCCTCTATAAACGCATCAACACTTTCCATACCGGATCAATGCCCTAATGTTAGCGAAATTGCAGCGGCTGGCCTCGATTATTTTGATGGAGATACAGGTGCCTGGCTGATGGCAAAAGCGAATCAAAGCTATGGAACCAGTGAAAAGTGGGATTTTGCTATCGGCTATATTTACGCAGATAATCAGTTTAAAGCCTATAAAAAAGCTATGAAAATTATTCCTCACCTGCATCTGTTCAATGGCCCTGTCAAACAAAACGATGTATGGCTTTGTGAATATATAAATCCTAAAAATGACGTTTACGCTATTGCTTTAACCCCAAGCTTATTTTCCAATCATTCTGTAAGATCTTATTTTTCTACACATTATCAATCCATAAAATAAGTTCAATTTTTGTCTAACCGAGCCGCGACTGTAAAAGAGCGTTCACAGGATTGGAGCAAGTTGTTGCTGTTTGAGAGTCCACCCATTTCCCAAGCGCTTGCTCACGCGCGCAGCTCGGTTTCAAACGGTTTTGGGTCAAAGATGACCCAATCGAGGATTTAGGATAGTGATTTTTGAATTGCCTGAGCTTTTTCCAAATGATGAACTACGTGAGTACGTGTTGCGGTCAGATGCTTCTTTAACGCAGGGTTAGTAACTACTTTTAATTTCTCATCAATTACTACTAATGCTTCAGCGTGACCTTTAACCATAGCGTCAATATACGCTTTTTCAAAAGCTGTGTTATTCAAAGGGCTTAAAACGATAATCTCGTCTTTACCTTTTTGTTCCAATGCAATAACAGTCTCAGTTTTAAGTGGTTGTAACTGTGTTTTTTTACTTAATTTTAATGTTTCATTTAGATTTTGTTTGTGATCTTTTGTCATTAAACGGGCATAAGATCCAACATTTTTGTTGACGGTTTTTTCAGATACTTTATTTGCTGCGGCAATTTCATTGTTATTTAAGACAATTAAAAAGGCCACGATTTCTTCATCTTTTTGTGAAGCTTTTTTAGTTTCTGGTGCAGCAGAAGCAAAAGAGGTGAGCGTAAAAACCGCCAGGAGAAGGGATAAAATTATTTTCATTTGCTAATTCCTTGTATGTTATTAAGTATTTTTCCAACGGGTTCATATTAGCAAATCCACAAGGGTGGGTAAAGGAGCGAAGCGACGTGCCCACGCTTAACAGTGGTGATTACCTGAACACGACACGTCGCTTTTACCATCTACAATTAATCAGAAGTTACTTCTTCTTCAGCGCGTCTCGAAATGCCCAGTTTCTCTTTAAGACGAGCTACGGCATCCGGATCATATTGACGAGCAGATTTGTGTTTAACAATAACTGCAGGCGCTTTAGCTGGCTGATTGGTTGTGTGCTGAGAGCTGAACATGGGTGGGCGTTCTATATAGTGCGGGTCTGCTTCATTCCCATTTTTTGAATAATAAGTTGGCGATGAAGATGTTGTAGATACCAGTGTTGGTTTTGTATAGCTATTATACTTTCCAGATTGTGTTGGTGCATTTGATGGTTTAACAAGTAACGTTTTCCGAGCATTACGCGCACTTTTTTCAACACGTTTCTTAATTTTAGTTGCCGCACGTTCCGCTTCTTCTTCCGTAACCGCTTCAGTAATGTCACCATTTAAATCAATACGCATTTCCCGTGCTTTTAAGCAGGTGAGGTAATCAATACGACGGGTGAATAATACAACAGCTTCGCGTAGCTTGCTGCGCGATATACCTGCTGCCTGCGCTTTATCAGCATGGAGTAAAATATCTTCCATAATGCCGTTTTTAAGTGGGCGAATACATAATGTGTTATCAAAAATATCAGGAAATGTCTGGGCAAGCCATGCAAGCGCTTCGTTTCGTGATTTTTTTGATTGAATTTTTTGTGCTTTATTAATAACAACTGTGCGGGGGTGAAGCTCTTGCCTTCTCATTCTGATACCTTGGTTGGATAACTTTATTTTTTTTCTTGCGTTACTATATGCTCATCTAATGTACAGTATTCGGCATGTAATTGCAAGGTATAATGCCATATTTAAATGCACGAAACAAATTTTGCTTGCAAGTGCTGTGATAGACAAAAAAATATCGCAAGAGTTTTTGTTTACACGGTATACTTAAATAATAAGGACTTTAGTGGATTATTACTATGATTAGACGGGCATTTCTCAGTTTTATTGCCATTTGTTTTCCCTGGCTGACATTACTTATGTATGATAATCCAGGTGGTGCAATAGTCGCCCTGGTTTTGCAATGCACATTTTTTGGCTGGATACCTGCGGCAATGTGGGCATTGCGTGTAATGAAAGATGCTGAGGCTGCTGAAGCCAAAAAAAGATCCTAAGGAAAAAAAATGCAGAAACGCGTTATTATTAACGGGGCTTTAGGTAAAATGGGTTCACTCGCCTGTGAAACCATCGATAATCATCCGGATTTCCTCCTTGCTGCTAAACTTGTTCGTGGTGATAATCTTGAAGCTGCAATTATAGATACCAAAGCACAAATTGTTATTGATTTAACCCGAGCCGATTGCGCATATAAAAATGCATTAATTATTATTAATCAAAATGTTCATCCAGTAATTGGAACTTCCGGTTTGTTGACCGATGAAATCAAACACCTTGAGAAACTGGCACTTGATAAAAAACTGGGTGGAATTATAGCGCCCAACTTTTCCATAAGCGCTGTTTTGATGATGCAATTTTCTGCTCAGGCTGCACGTTATCTGACAGAAGTTGAAATTATTGAAACTCATCATCAGCAAAAATATGATGCACCTTCAGGTACTGCGATTAAAACGGCTGAAATGATTGCAGCCGCCCGAATTGGAATTCCTGACAACACTAGTCATCAAGAGCTTATTAAGGGCTCTCGCGGAGGTACGCATCAAGGTATAAAAATACATTCTCTGCGTCTGCCCGGTGTTGTCGCTCGGCAACAGGTTATTTTTGGCAATACAGGCGAAACATTGAGTATTATGCATGACAGTATTGATCGCGTTTCATTTATGCCTGGGGTGATACTTTGCTGCCAAAAAGTAATGAGTTTGGATAGGCTTTATTATGGATTGGAAACAATTTTATAACCAATGAGAAAACCCTCACCCGCCGCTTCGCGTCGACCTCTCCCGCAAGCGGGAGAGGTGAGCAGTAGACTTGTGGGTAATGATATGTCGCTCTTTTGCCCACGTTACATAACTACGACTGGTTTTGCCATATAGGCTTCTGTAATTGGAGAAACCTGAGCATTTATTTGGGGATACATGTCTGTTTTTTTCAGGATAATTGCCAATTCCTGTTTTATTCTTTCTCCTGTAAATTCCTGAGTAGCAGGCGTGGTAATATCTTTATAGATTGTTTCGAATAATTCATATAATTTTTTTGTTTCTACGCTTCGACCAGTTTTTTCCGGATTCTTCAGGCGTTTTTTAGCGGCAGCAAATATATCTGCAATAACCTCTATAGAATCTTTTTGCGCAACGTCGTTTCTTATTGCACTAACTCCCTTGGGTGGTTCTGCAGGAGCAGAAGAATAAAAGCTCTTGATAGTACGACCATGCTGCTTCTCCCAAAAAGTGCTATTTATCATTTGAGTAATCAACGGAATAATTGTCTTTCGATCGGGAAAGAGAAGGGATGCTTTGAAGCAGCTTTCATAGTCGGGTAATTCTGCCTTATGCATTTTAACACCGTTCTCATCCTTAATATCCCCTATTTCGTTATTACTGGCTTTCTTATCATCTTCGTATAGTGTGCCAGGAGTGGATAGTGCAGTAATTGCTGCTGACATATCTTCCGGCAGATATTTACGCGGGGTTTTTATGCCATCAGTTCCCGGTGCATTTTGTGAAGCAAATTTGTGCATATGCCATGTGGTATACGCTTGGGCAACCAAATGGACAAATTGTTCTCGATCGGCACCTGTATCACCCCATCTGGGCCATTTACCGTGAGTTATGTAATAAACATTGGCCATGTCCGTTAAGATAATCTTTAACGCTTCCCGATCTTTACCGCTTACACAAGTACCAAAAAAAACACCGCTAATCTCTATTACCAAGAGTGATTCGAGCACACTTAAATGAAGCTCACGGCTATACATATAGCCTATAGTATGGTTAGAAAAAACACTGGCATTGAGGAGTTCGGTATATTCTTTTATTAATTCCATTAAAGAACCAATTGTTTGAGTTAGTGCCTCTAATTCATCTTTGCGTGGGGTAGTTTTAATTTTGGATCGTAAGTTGTCTAAAGCCGTTTTAGCATGGGCTAATAATTTTTGACCACCCTCACTTGTCGAATCAGTTGGAAAAGCTATTGACGCTGGATTTAATGGATGATTAGTCCAAATAATTTTATTGTGATTACCCGTTGCTTCAAGACGTTCTTTTTCTTTTTTAAGCTGCCTGTCAAGATAGGGATCTGGAATAAAATTATTGGCAATATTCGCAATAGTACCGTCTGTGCCGCAAGGGCTAATTAAAGTTTGGATTAGTATAGGCTGATCATGTTTAACAAAACCCAGTATATGTTCTGTATTGCGAATCGTGTGCTCATCACCAACTTCTACAGGATGAAATTTGGCAAGTCGTGAGCCTAAATGGCTGGCCCGCATCATTTTGTCAAACACTGCAATAAGCGCACCATCCAACTCCATGAGTGCAGCCAAATGTTCAGCCAGATTACTGACGACAGGAGTACCTCGTTTGCGACTTGAATAAAACAATTCTTCAAATGATTTTTCGTCTTTTGTTTTCAAACTTTCTTTCAGGAAAATCTGTTCATATTTAAGTAATACCTGGAACCAAAATGGACCCTTGTTTTCCGAGAGGTTTGTTATAATTTGTTCATCCATAGTGTTAACATATGTTTCCAAATTTTTTAAATTGTCCTCTATATCATTAACATCAGGTTTGTCGGCTAAAAAACCGATAATAAATTTGCAGTGGCTATTTAATTTTTTCCACTGTTCTGAAAATATACCCTTATTAATTTCATTTTTAATAGTATAAATGGTTTCGTTGTTCAGAGATTGCAAATGTATTATTAAATCTGAGATATTTGCTTTTAATGCCTCTCTATCGTTCCAATGTGACGCTGCGTGTAAAAAATAACTTTTCTGAAATTGAGTAAGTTTATTAAACCAGTCAGGCGCACTTTTATCGTTCCTTTTATTTTTTATATCATCGGAAGCCATTTTTTTAATAGCAGCCAATTCAGCGAGGGTTTCTTTAGGGATAGAAGGCAGTTTTTTATCAAATTGAAGAAATAATTTTTTACCTTTATCACCGCAGTCCAGTTCGGATAATGTTGCCAAATCATCACGGCCATTTTGCAAAATGACGTATTGTTCTGCTGTATTAAGCAGATCAATCGCATTATTTAAGCCGCTCTTTATGGGAACGTCCATTTTCCAATGATTGTGCAATAATTCTAATAATAATGACGTATATTTATGCAGGCGTTTTTGATAATAGTTAATATCTTTTCCACCTTCAAGATTTTCCGGATTATAAAATTGCTCTGCCCAGGTTAAATAGTTATCAATTTCTGCTAAATCAGTACCCTTGTTAGCGGGAAGGGTATTATATATCAATCGCATGGAAGCCATTATGCTTTTCATGCGCTCAGTATAGCTATCTTTCAGATTGAGCAGTTTTTCATAAGGCTGGACTTCATAATTATCGCCCAATATTTCGTTCAGAGTTGCTTTTATTTTGGGAGTAAGTTCTATTCCTTTTGCAACGCGTAATATAATCTTTGCCATGGCTTTAGCTCCTTGCCTGCACTGGTGGGTTATTATTAAATAAATAAGTTCTGGAAACAATAATGATCATGCTAAACTTAAATGCTTAGGGAAAAAAGGATAATAAAAACATGACGAATCAAAAAAGAAAAGATCATACCGGTTATTCTGAAGCAAGTCTTACCGATGCAATTAGTGATGCATTAGCCAAGGCAGATGAGCATAGCCATTATGAGGTTATTGAAACCCGCAGCTCGCGCTTTGCGGATGAAAAACGTCGTTATCAGGTTACCTTAACTACATTTGTAGAATAATTATAGCCAGCTAAAAGGAGTTAGCAAATGACCTATACTGTGCATCATTATATTGATGGCAAATTGTATGCTGAGAAGGAAGGCAAAAGCCAACTGATTTACAATCCTGCCTTAGGTGAGGCAATTGGTGAGGTTCGATTTGCTGGTTCACAAACAGCTGATCTCGCTGTTGAAGCTGCAAAAAAAGCATGGCCTTTATGGGCTGCGACCCCACCCGCAAAACGCGCAAGAATTTTATTTAAATTTCGTGAGTTACTGGAAAAAAATCAGCAGGAATTGGCTGTTCTGGTTAACCGTGAACATGGAAAAACTATTGATGACGCTAAAGGTTCGATTGCACGTGCAATTGAATTAGTGGAATTACATTGCGGCATAATTTCTCAATTACAAGGTACATTTTCTGCTGATGTGGCCAGTCAGGTTGATTGTTATACACAGCGCCAATCCATAGGCGTTTGCGCGGGTATATCTCCTTTCAATTTTCCGGTAATGGTTCCCGTCTGGATGATGATCCCTGCAATTGCCTGTGGTAATACATTTATTTTAAAACCGTCAGAACAAGATCCCTCCACGCCTTTGCGCTTAGTAGAGTTATTAACAGAGGCGGGATTACCTGATGGCGTGGTTAATTGTGTGCAGGGTGATAAATCAACTGTTGATTATTTATTGCATCATCCAGATATAACCGCGTTTACTGCCGTAGCCTCTACTGTGGTAGCAAAAAGCATTTACACAACCGCAACCAGTCAGGGTAAACGGGCGCATACGTTCGGTGGCGCAAAAAATCATTGCGTGGTAATGCCTGATGCAGATATTGCACAAGCGGCGCAAGCGATTACGGGCGCGGCTTTTGGTTCGGCAGGTGAGCGTTGTATGGCAATTTCGGTGGTTGTAACAGTGGGAGATAATACTGCTGATGCGTTGCTTGAGAAATTAATTCCCCAGATTAAAGCGATTCGAATTGATGCGGGCGACAAACCAGCTTGTGATATGGGGCCTTTAATCAGTAAAGTGCATCGTGAGCGAGTATTGGCAGCTATTGAAGAAGGTGTAAATGAAGGTGCAGAACTTGTTATTGATGGTCGTAATTTCTCTCATCCTCAACATCCCCAGGGTTTTTATCTTGGGCCATCCTTGTTTGATAATGTTCAGAAGTCCATGTCAGTTTATCAAAATGAAATTTTTGGACCGGTGCTGGTTATTATCCGTGCCCAGGATTTTGAAGAGGCTTTATCGTTAGTCAATCAGCATCAATACGGTAATGGCACCGCTATTTTTACCAGCGATGGTTATAGTGCACGAGAATATTGTCAGCGTGTTCAGGTTGGAATGATTGGAATTAATATTCCTATTCCGGTTCCCGTAGCCAGTCATCCATTTGGCGGTTGGAAACAGTCGTCGTTTGGCGATACCAATATGCATGGTATGGAAAGTGTTCATTTTTACACGCGTTTGAAAACAGTAACCAGCAAATGGTTGTTTAGCGACATGCAGGCAAGCGCGTTTGTAATGCCCGCACATTGAATAGTTAATAAGGAGATTAACGTGGCAAACATTGGTTTTGTTGGCCTTGGCCATATGGGCTTACCGATGGCAATTAACCTGATTAAAGCAGGGCATAAAGTAACAGGTTTTGATTTGCAGCCTGAAAGTTTGCTTGCTTTTGCCAATCAGGGAGGGATCGCTGCGACCCATTTACAACAATGCGCGGAAAATCAGGAAATTATCATTACCATGTTGCAAACTGGTCAGCAGGTTAAACAGGTATGTCTGGATAACGAAGGACTATATGCTATAGCGCAAGGCTTGCATATTGATTGCTCAACCATAGATGTACAAAGTTCTCGTGAGTTACATAAAGCTGCAGCGGAGTCGGGACTTGATATGGTTGATGCGCCTGTTTCTGGTGGAGTGGGTGGAGCGGTTGCGGCAATATTAACGTTTATGGTTGGCGGTACAGCAACTGCATTTACAAAAGCACAACCAATTTTAGGAGCAATGGGTAAAAAAATTATTCATACCGGAGATGCAAGTAGCGGTCAGGCTGCGAAGATTTGCAATAACATGATTTTAGGTATTTCCATGATCGCAGTTTCCGAAGCATTTGTTCTTGCGGAGAAATTGGGTTTATCAGCGCAAAAACTCCATGAAGTGGTGACCAATGCATCAGGCCAATGTTGGGTAATGAGTCAATATGTACCTGTTGCAGATGTATTACCTAATGTACCCGCTAATAACGGTTATAAAGCAGGTTTTGCTACTGCGATGATGCTGAAAGATTTGGTGTTAAGTCAGCAGTCAGCGCAACAGGCGGATATCCATACCACTTTAGGTGAGGTTGCTACGATGGTTTATCAGGAGTTTAATGACGCAGGTTATGGTGAGTTGGATTTTTCTGCGATTATAAAGATGGTTGATTGATAGATAGAAGCCCTCATCCGTCGCTGCGCGCCACCTTCTCCCGCAGGCGGGAGAAGGGAGCACATGTTTCTGGATTTTTCCCTTCTCCCACGCGTGGGAGAAGGTGGCGCGCAGCGACGGATGAGGGTTCTTAATAAAACTTCTTGACAACCATCAAATATTTTATTTTCATACCCTCTTTTTTACCAAGTCCAAAAAAAAATGTTGAAGGAACGCGCTCGTGATTTAAGAAGAAATATGACTGAGGCAGAAAACCGCTTTTGGTATTATGTGAGGGACAGACGATTAGGAGGTCATAAGTTTGTTCGCGAAAAGGTAATTGGCAATTATATTGCTGATTTTGTTTGTCGAGAAAAAAAATTAATTATTGAGTTAGATGGCGGACAACATATGACCGCGGTCGAATATGACAGGCAACGGACAACGTATTTAGAAACCCAGGGTTATACTGTATTACGGATTTGGAATGATGAGATTTTTAAGAATATTTCTGGGGTAGCTGAAAAAATTTTGAATTTGATTGAGAGTTTGCCGGATTGAAGACCCTCATCCGTCGCTACGCGACACCTTCTCCCGCTTGCGGGAGAAGGGAGCAAACCTTGCTCGAGATTTCCCTTCTCCCACTTGCGGGAGAAGGGAGCAAACCTTGCTCCAGATTTCCCTTCTCCCACTTGTGGGAGAAGGTGGCGCGAAGCGACGGATGAGGGTGTTGTCACGGCTCGGTTTTTCAGTTGTTAGAGGGGAAAGCATCTATTCCTTCATCCTCTTGTCGAACGGGCTGATAATCCTCAACCGGTACCGGCGCTTCTTTAAAAAAATTATTATTATTTTTTGGTGCAGAAAAATGCTTCAGGCAAGTCTTGGGATCTGATTCGTATGCACTACAAAAGCCCTCAAATTTCTGCTCGTTAAACTCAGGCAAAGATTCAGCCTCTGGCTCAAGACGTTTAATCAGTACATTGGATAATAATGCCAAGGCAAGACCCGCACCCATTACGCCAAGACCAATTCCCATGGGCATAAACACCAGTGAAGCAAAAATAATTACAGGTACAAACGCATCAATAAATACAGAACGAATTAATTTAAGTGCCTGAAAATGAATAAGTTTTTTCTGATAGTCAGATTCCGTCATCAAGCCCGCTATTTCCAGATAAATCAGTCGTTTTTTATTGTCGTCAGTTATACTGCCAAAATCCCTTAATAACGAAGCACATTGCTTTTTAATTTCCTGACGGGTTTGTTTTGATTTCTCTATTTCAAGGCCGCTTCGAATAGCGCTGCTGGCAACGGTAAATACGAAACTTAAAACAGCACCCGTTAAGCCTAAAACCATTGCTACGGGAGCCGCGACTGGTGCGAAAAAGCAGCACATTAAACAAAATGCGCCTAATAAACCCGCTGCATAAGCAAGATCATTATAAAGTCCAAAACGTTCAAATTTGGCATTAAATAATTCCTTTTTTTTCAGTTTTTCAATGTCACTAATTTTAAATTTTATGTTGGAAATATCCTGCATTATTTTATCGTTTATTTCAGCGATTTTAATTTTTTCTTCAGGGCTGTCTGACAATTTTATGTATAATAAGTGTTCTTCTTGTGCAGTTCTTTGTTTTATAAGATCTGCAATACTCTTTTCATATTCTGCAAACTGTTTTTTCCGCGCAGTAATTGTTTCCTGATAACGCATGCAGGTAAGCACCAAATCCATCGCCAACAATGTAGCTGTTACAATATTGCCCGCTGCTCCCAATTTACCAGGCCCTGTTAGCCAAAAATAGCAGGCCAGATTAGCGGTTGCCCAGAATACGTCATTGAGAATGGAAAATTTACGCATTTGCCATTGCGTTTGCCATCGATCCTGCCAGGGAACTTTGCCTAACTCGCTATTTGCATCCATCCATGGATTTGCATAATCCATGAGTAAATAAAGATTAAGACCCAGTCGTGCATAATAAAGTACCCAACTCATATAACCGGTTATCGGTTGGGGCATTCTTAACGCATTTTGCGCTTGCTGGTTATTGAAAAAATCATTGGGCAGCATCTGCAACAGAGACGTTAACATGCCACCGCCCCACACCCAATACAGTCGAAGTTCGTTCCAGCTCGACATTTCTGCTATTGTTTTATCGTCAATAATAGCCATCATTAGTCGACCAATAAATCCACCAATCTGCATGCCCCAGAAACGTAAGGGTTTGCTTGATTGTTGTGTGGCATCTTCGAGAAGGCTTTCGGGAGTATCTTCAGGACTAAACGCATCTATGGTCTGATCAGCAGCTTTGATTTGTCCTTTTTCACTACGCAATTTCCAAATTAAATCCTGGCATTTTTCCATTCGCTGACCAAGCGAAGCAATGCGCGTATTATTATGCTCAGCCAAATCCAGTTGCAGCTGACTATATAATAGATAAAAGGTAAATTTTAATTTGGCTTTTAATGCTTTTCGCTCGCGGACTGTTAGAAGATATTTCAAGTATGTCTCGCTAAAAAGAGACAATTCGCGCGAATGAAAATCAATTAAAGAAGGCAAAAACGCTCTGATTTGTGCAATATCACTGATACCAGGCTTGTTTGTTTGCTTATTTTTATAAAAACGGCGAGCAGCATTCAATCCATCTTGACCTAACAAGGTACTTAATGTGGTGGATTGACTTGTGCTGTTCTCGCTCATGGTGCGCCTCACGGTTCTTTATTATTGATTTAAAAATTCAAAATGTTCTATTTTATAACATAGCACGCATTTGATGAACAAGCAGTATCTATATTATTAACGATATTGAAAAATAAATTGCTTAAAATTTGGCATTTTAACTATATCCATCTATTATCGCCCATTTTTTTTCTATCTATAGCTATGGGCTATGCAGAGATTATTGGTGCAAATGATAACTTTATTGGTGTGAAAGCTGTGTATTGGCAACCAAAAGGGGAGTGGAAGGCAAGCCAGTTACTATTCGTACGCCCCTCCTGACACTGACAAAAGCCGACATCATTCAAACAGGTATTTCTTTAAATGTTGACTATGCGTTAACGGTATCCTGCTATAAGGCAACAAATAAAGGCGAAGCGTGTGGGTCTTGTGATAGTTGTGAATACATGCGTCAAGGCTTTGTAAAAGCAGGTATTTCTGATCCAACTTTATATTAATAGTTTTTAAATAGTACATAATTTTACGGTTTTGTAACAATGTATTGAACATTTTTCTTTCAATAATGCTAATAACTTGCTATTATGACCTCGATTTTTAACCTTGGAGTAAAATTTATGTTTAATAGAATTAGAGGATTTATTGGTAACGCGATAAGCAAACATTATGGCAAAATGTTGTTTGCTTTGGCTGTCGTTGCTGTTGCTGCTTTCGTATTAGCCATAGCTTTCCCACCAGCTATTCCTTTCGTAGCCGGTTTAGCATTGCCTATCGTTGGTACTAAAATATTTGCTGGTATCCTGGCTCTTGGTACTGTTGCTGCACAGGCTGGTGTATTCGCAGGTATCGCTACTGGCGCTGCTCTGATTGGTGTTAGTGCTGTTGCAACAGCTAGTATGGTTGCTGGTTTGGCTGCTGATGCTTCAGTTTCTACTGCAAAAGCGATTGGTAATGGTCTTGTAGCTGCGTTTAATTTTGCAACATTTAATATTATACCTAAAAGACGTGCTGCGGCAATTGTCAATCAATCTATTAATGAAGCTATCACTAGAGTCAACGCTTTTGCAACTACGACTCCAGTTACAGCAGAAATTAGACAAGATATGGATATGCTTAAAGTTCTTCCTCCAGCGCGCATTGGTGCTGTTGCTGATGCTCATATTAAAGCAATTGAATTGGCTGATGCTCAACGTCAAGGTTTATGGGCTCAACAACAATTTTTAAATAGTAAAGAACAAATTATTAGAAAATTTGCACCTCAACCTATAACTAGCGCTGACGTTGAAGCTGCTAAGTTTATACAAGATAATGCTGTTTCTTATACTCCAGGGATAGTGCAGGTTGCTGCTCAGGTTATTGATAAAGCTCAAAAATTGCAAGCTGCTAAATGTATAGTTGCCCAAAATGACGGTGCTCTTACTGATGATGCAACAAAGTCAGCGCATAAATTGATTAAAGCTGGTGCTGGAGCAGTTAATGATGCTAATATTTTCTTTAAAGCCTCAAGGATTGTTGAAGCTGTTGAGCAAAATGCTCAACGACAAGCGATGCAACAATAATTAAATAGTAAAATTCCAAAACGCGGCCAAGGCCGCGTTTTTTATTTCCATCACTTTCATCAGGCCATCGTTTTACCTTCACTCTTTCCATTCCACATAAATCAAGTAATTTAAAGTATAAAGCCTGTCATTATTGCGAGCAGAACACGAAGCCCACAGATTATGTGCCTCGAAGGCCTATTTACCTCGATGTGCTTTTGCTGGTTTAAATTTCCGTCATTGCGAACGATAGCGAAGCAAACCAGAGTTCCGTGCTTCGATTTCTGGTTTGCTTCGCTATCGCTCCTAACTAACTTCAAGACATCTTCGAATTTTCCCTTCTCCACTTTGGGGAGAAGCTGGCGCGTAGCGCCGGATGAGGGCGTTCATGTTGGCACGTATTGAGTGTTATTCTGTTCTAAATCATGCCACACTCCGCACCCTCATCCGTCACTTTGTGACACCTTCTCCCGTAAAACGGGAGAAGGGAATCATATAAGTTAGTTCGTTACGTTTTTCAGTTCCTGTATAAAGGCTCGCAACGACGGGTTTTGTGCTAAACACCTGATCTCCAAACGACAACACAAGCGTTTATTTTCCAAATGCGTTATACTTTGCCATTTTTAACCCTGAAACCTTGGGAACAAGCCTATGAGTAACATTCGTAAACTTTTAGTAACCAGTGCACTTCCTTATGCTAACGGGCATTTGCATTTAGGGCATCTGGTTGAACATGTACAGACGGATGTTTGGGTACGCACCCATAAAATGCTTGGCCACCAATGCATCAGTGTCTGCGGCGATGATGCGCATGGCACACCTATTATGCTTAAAGCAGAGCAAGCTGGAATAACCCCCGAAGCATTAACCAATGAAATGCGTCAGAGCCATGAACAGGATTTTCATGCATTCGCTATTGATTATGATTGTTATCACACCACCCATTCACCTGAAAATCAGGCATTGGCTAACCATATATATAATGAGTTAGATAAAAATGGTGATATTGTAAAAAGAACGATCAAGCAAGCCTATGATCCAGAAAAAGGTATGTTTTTACCTGATCGCTTTGTTAAAGGTACCTGCCCAAAATGCAAAACGCCCGATCAATACGGTGATAATTGTGAAGCCTGTGGCGCAACGTATGCTCCAACCGATCTGATTGATGCTGTATCGGCTATTTCTGGCGCAAAACCCATTGAAAAAGAATCCGAACATTATTTTTTTGATTTACCCCGTTACGAACAGCTTTTAAAAGAGTGGACACGCAAAGGCCATTTGCAATCTGAGGTTGCTAACAAGCTCGATGAATGGTTTGCCGCAGGCTTAAAGCAATGGGATATTTCCCGCGATGCACCTTATTTTGGTTTTCCAATTCCCGGTACTACCGACAAATATTTTTATGTCTGGTTGGATGCACCTATCGGTTATATGGCCAGCTTTAAAAAATATTGTGCGGATAATAATCAGTCATTTGATGAGTTTTGGAATAAAGACGCAACAACTGAACTTTATCATTTTGTAGGTAAAGATATTGTTTATTTCCATGCGTTATTTTGGCCAGCAATGCTAGCCGGCAGTGGTTATCGCTTGCCAACAGCTATTTATACCCACGGATTTTTGACCGTCGATGGCCAAAAAATGTCGAAATCACGCGGTACTTTTATTGAAGCACGTACTTATTTACGTCATTTGAATCCTGAATATTTACGCTATTATTTCGCGGCCAAATTAAATGGCAGGGTTGATGATCTTGATTTGAACTTTGATGATTTCATTAACCGTGTAAACTCCGATTTAGTCGGTAAAGTAGTTAACATTGCCAGCCGTTGTGCCGGATTTATCAATAAGCGCTTTGATAATCAATTGGCTGACAGTTTAAGTGAGCCTGCACTCTATGATGGACTTGTAGCAGAGCGCAGTAAAATTGTAGACGCTTATGTCCAACGTGATTACGCTCGCGCCATTCGCCAGATTATGGAATGTGCTGATCGGGTTAATCAATACATTGACAATAACAAGCCTTGGGTATTAGCAAAAGATCCTGAGCAATTGCCGCAAGTACAGGCGATTTGCACTATGGGTGTCAATTTATTCCGTGTCTTGATGACTTATTTAAAACCGGTTTTGCCAGTCATGGCAGCACAGGCTGAAGCATTTTTAAATTGCGAGCCGTTAACCTGGGCGAGCATCGACAAGCCATTGCTTAAGCAAAAAATCAATACGTTCGTGCCATTAATCACACGAGTTGAGCGCGAAAAAATAGAGGCCATGATTGCAGATACCAAATCTGCTTTGGCGTCACCAACAGCGGAGAAAGCAGTGCAGCAACCAAGTGATGAATCATTTATCAATATTGATGATTTTAGTAAAATCGATTTACGCATAGCGCGTATTGTTGCAGCCGAAGCAGTTGAAGGAGCAGATAAATTATTGCGCTTACAATTAGATGTCGGCGATAAACAAAAACAGGTTTTTGCGGGCATTAAATCTGCTTATGAACCGGCTGATCTGATTGGCCGATTAACTATCATGGTCGCCAATCTTGCACCGCGAACCATGCGTTTTGGTGTATCAGAAGGCATGGTACTGGCAGCAGGTGACGGTAAAGGTATTTATTTATTACAGCCTGATGAAGGCGCATTACCAGGTATGAAAGTTAAATGACGGTATCGGTTAAACAAATTGACGAGTTATTGCCACAAACTCAATGTGGTGAATGTGGTTTTCCCGGTTGTCTGCCTTATGCTCAAGCCCTTGCTCAAGGCAGCGCACCCATAAATAAATGCCCGCCGGGCGGTGTTGCAACAGTCAAGGCTCTGGCGGATCTTCTTCATCAAGATGCGACACCTTATCTTGATGATGTTCGCAATAATACACGTGCGCCTGCACTGGCGGTAATACGCGAAGCGGAATGTATTGGTTGTACTAAATGCATACAGGCATGCCCGGTTGATGCGATTATTGGTAGCGCGAAGTTGATGCATGCCATTATTACAAATGAATGCACCGGCTGCGGTTTGTGTGTAGAACCATGTCCGGTTGATTGCATTGAATTACAGATTATTGATGAGCCGGTTTATGATAAGAACCTTGCTCGTGAGCATTTTCAAACGCGTGAGGTCAGGTTATTACGTGAACAGCATGAGCAACAGCAAGCCTATCGGGAAAAACGAAAACTGTCAGTAAAAGTCGATGATCAACAGCAGGATGCAAAAGCGAAACAAAGCTATATTCTGGAGGCGATGGCGCGTGTAAATGCCCGGAAAAAAATATGAATAAAGCGAAACGCCGTGAAATTTTTGAACGATTTCGCGCAGCTAATCCCCACCCGACTACCGAATTAAATTTTAACTCGGTGTTTGAATTATTAATTGCAGTGATGTTGTCTGCACAAGCAACAGATGTCAGCGTTAATAAGGCAATGGTAAAACTGTTTCCTGTGGCTAATACACCTCGAGCCATTTTGGATCTGGGTGAGCAAGGATTAAAAAATTATATTAAAACGATAGGGTTGTTTAACAGTAAAGCCAGTAATGTTATCAAAACCTGTCAGATGTTACTGGAAAAACATGCTGGTGAAGTTCCAAAAACCAGGGCTGAGCTGGAGGCATTACCGGGAGTGGGGCGAAAAACAGCGAATGTTGTATTAAATACGGCATTTGGCGAGCTTGTTATGGCGGTAGACACGCATATTTTTCGGGTAGCAAATCGTACACACATTGCAATCGGTAAAACACCTTTAGCTGTTGAATTGGCTCTATTGAAAAATATTGAGCCGGAATTTTTAAAAGACGCACATCACTGGTTAATTTTACATGGCCGCTATGTTTGTGTTGCACGAAAGCCAAAGTGTGGTGAGTGTTTAATTCGCGATTTATGTGAGTATACGGATAAAACAGAACCGAGCCGCGACTGTTAAGGAGCGTTCACCGTATAGGAGCAAGTTTTCGCTGTTCGTCGTTCCAAAACGCTTGCTTACGCGCGCGGCTCGGTCTTCCATGATTATTGTCCTGCCAATTATATTTATGTTAATTTAACTCACCACCATATTTCATCAGGGACGATTAAATTGCATAAACTATTACTGGCCTTATTAATGGTCACCAACGCGGTGTTTGCAGCACATGATCCACTAATAAGTGAAATCATTAACAAACACTTAAAACAATATTCCGACGCCGAACATTTTTCAGCCATTCAGGTTTCAATCAAAACAGGCAATCACCTCAGCAGCTATACGGCTGGTTACAGGGCAATAGACTCCGATGTTGCAGTTACTATGAATGATCTGTTCGATATTGGCAGTATTACCAAATCATTTACTGCTGTTTTGACAATTTTTGCAGAAAATGAAAATAAAATTAAATTAGAGGATACGCTAGGTAAATATTTGCCACAATACGCTCATTGGCGTGATCTGACGTTAACAGGTTTACTCAATATGAGTACGGGAATTCCCAATTACTCAAATGCACCAAAAATTAATTATTTAATGAGTATTGATCTCAAAAAATATTGGAGCCCTGCAGAACTTATTGCGTTGATTTATTCAAAAGAATTTAATCCGCCAAGACAATCAGGTTATTTTTACAGTAATACTGGTTATGTCTTAATCGATATGATTTTAACGGCACAATATAAAATGCCATATAGCCAATTATTGATTGATAAAATTATAAAACCCATGGGACTGGAAAATACATTTTATCCGGAAAAAAACTATTCTACCGAGCTATTGCAACGAATGGTTCGTGGTTATTCTTATAATATTTATGATAATCCTGAGTTACTGGGGAGAGATGTTACTGAAAATAACCTGAGCTGGGCAGGTGCTGCCGGCGCACTTGTTGCTAATAGCGAGGATGTGGTTAAGTGGGTAGATGATTTATTTCTTAATGATAAATTATTGACTATTGCTCAAAAAAGCAAAATGCAACAGGTTATTTCACTTGCTACGGGTAAACCTATCGCTCATACAGATAAGCAAAACCCAAGGGCATTTGGTTTGGGTATTGCGCAGGGCTATGACGAGAAATTTGGTCATTATTGGTTTTATGAAGGGCAAACGTTAGGTTACCGGGCTTATTACATGGTTATCCCCTGCAATAAAGTCACCTTGGTTGCATTATTTAATAGTGCTACCAATGAAGATAATGATCATGGTGGTGCACTTTTAGCGGCGCTTTATGAGCATTTGATTAAGCATGAGGATGCAGTGGTGTGTCCTTCTGAGGCTGTTGCTTGATGGAAGAAACCCTCATCCGGCGCTACGCGCCACCTTCTCCCGCAAGCGGGAGAAGGGAGTATTAGCATTAATTAGTGCCTTGGTTTTCCCTTCTCCCACGTGTGGGAGAAGGTGTCACGTAGTGACGGATGAGGGCGATCTTTTAAATTATTTAATATAGTTAGCTTTCTTTTTGTTAATACTGTATACTCAAGAAACTTGTATATGGAAGTTTTTTGATAATGTCGTTTATTGCTAGCGAACAAACACCTCTTTTTAATCCAAAGTAGCGTATTTACCCCCTTAGCGTGTCCTCGATAATTCTTAATTAACTTACCTAAAGTTCAAGTTGTTTTTAATTTTTTTATTTGGAAAGTATAAATGTCTGCTATAGAAACTGGTATTGTAAAATGGTTTAACGACGATAAAGGTTACGGTTTTATCAGCCGTGATAATGGTCAAGATGATGTATTCGTACATTTTCGGAATATTCTAAGCACTGCGGGTCGCAAATCATTGGCTGAAGGCCAACGTGTGCAATTCAAAGTAACCAAAGGTGAGAAAGGTCTGCAAGCAGAAGAAGTTGCTGCTGCTGCATAATTTTTAATCTTACGTATATCTTACTCCCTGATTTGGCGGTTTAGCCAGCCAAATCAGGGAGCTGTATTATTAGCCTATGAAAAATCCTGACGTAATTATTATTGGTGCTGGTGCTGCCGGATTAATGTGTGCGATTGAAGCAGGCAAGCGCGGTCGACGTGTCATAATTATAGATCATGCAAATAAAGTAGGTAAAAAAATTTTAATGTCTGGTGGTGGACGTTGTAATTTCACTAATTATGATATTGAAGCACATCATTACCTTTCTGCTAATCCTCATTTTTGTAAATCAGCCTTAAAACGCTACACATCGGCAGATTTTATTTCGCTGGTTAAAAAACATAAAATTCCTTTTCATGAAAAATCACATGGCCAATTATTTTGCGATAATAAAGCATCTGATATCGTTGCCATGTTGTTGCAAGAATGTGAAATTGCTGGCGTGACTATCCGCCTGAATGCATCTATTAAGCAAGTAATTCAAAAAAACGGTAGTTATTCTATTTTATTAAATGGTGGTGAGTCGCTATCTAGTGAAGCGCTCGTTGTTGCTACGGGCGGTTTATCGATTCCTACTATGGGCGCTTCGCCATTTGGATATCAATTAGCAGCGCAGTTTGGTTTAAATGTGTTTCCCACACGAGCAGGACTTGTTCCTTTTACATTGCAGCCGGAAGAGAAAGACAGGCTCAGCCCCTTATCCGGTGTGTCTTTGCCCTGCCAGGTTAAATGCAATAACCAGCATTTTAATCTGGATATGCTTTTTACTCATCGTGGTTTGAGTGGCCCTGCCATGTTACAGATTTCCTCCTATTGGAATCCCGGAGAGTTTTTACACATTGATCTGGATCCGGAAAATCAATGGGCAATCGATTTAAAAGAATATAAAAAAAATTCACCGCGCATGCGTTTAAAAACATATATGGAAAATTATCTGCCCAAACGAGTTGTAGCAACATTAGTTGACGAGTCATTATTAGACTGTGAGTTACAGCGCTTTTCTGATAAAAAGTTGCAGGAAATTAGCGAGCGTTTCAAGAGCTGGCGAATAAAACCAAATGCAACAGAAGGTTATCGTACGGCAGAAGTTACGTTGGGTGGTGTTGATACACAAGTTATTTCATCACAAACCATGGCTGTTATGCATATTCCTGGCCTTTATTTTATTGGTGAAGTGCTCGATGTAACCGGTTGGCTAGGTGGTTATAATTTCCAATGGGCATGGTCATCTGGCTGGGCGGCTGGTCAAGTTGTCTGAGAAACCGAGCCGCGGCTGTAAAGGAGCGTTCCCCAGATGAGAGCAGGATTTTGCTGTTTGAAATATCATCTATGTCCAAAAACGCTTACTTACGCGCGCGGCTCGGTTTTCTATAAAACACAGATACAGCTTGCGGATTTAGGTAACTTCTTTTAATGTAGAGGGAATAATTTATCCGGATAAAAAGAATGTTAATACGGGCTTCCTTGCTGATTTTGTTCACTTTATTAAGTATTGCTTGTGCGCGCGCACCATCTCATTCCCTACAGACACCAGCTACGATTGGATCAAGCGTACAAACCCGAACCGTGTCTTCATTTAATCAAGTTGATGCAGCAGGGCTTCTCAATGTTACTCTGCACACTGGCTATTCACGACCCCAAGTAGTTTTAAAAGGTGATCCGCGTGATTTGGCACAGGCTACAACGGTAGTCAGTAATAATGTTCTTATTATACGAGCAGGTAATCCACGTTTTGGGGCGATTTCAGCTGATGTCCGCGGTAAATATTTAAATTCGTTTATATATAAGGGTGTTGGTACTATTAATGGCCCTAATGTGTATTCTGGACTGCTCGATTTAAATATAACCAATTCCGGCGCAACCACTCTGGCAGGTAATATCTATCTGAGAAAACTTGAAATACACGGTGGTAATGTTCAAATTACAGGTGTTAAAGCACAAAACCTGCAATTAATCATGTCTGATAATGCAAAAGTACAATTAGCAGGTGTAGCCAATATTTCTAACTTGACTCTGGATGGTGACGGCTCTTTTGGTATGTATTGGGTAAAAAGTAATTTTCTCAGGGTTTGTGCACGAGGCAAAACTTTTGTGCAATTAGCTGGTGTGGCTAATAAACTTGACGTTGAACTTTGGGATAATGCGCGTTTTAATGGCCGTTATTTACGTGCAAAACGTAATTTTACCAAAACACATGATCATTCGATTGCTGAAATTACTGCTTTGGACCGACAACACACCTTGGCCACCGATGCCAGCGATATTTATTTTTATAAAATTCCTGACATGAAGATGGATTTCATGGCATATAATGGCGCTGTTCTTGATATGCGAGATTGGAATCGATTAGAAATGCGCGATTACGACCGGTTTAATAAACAACCTTAATTAAGCTAGTGGTTAGAAAAACTGAGCCGCGCGCGTGAGCAAGCGTTTTTTGAACTGGACGATGCTTCCTTACAACCTTGCTCCTATCCGGTGAACGCTCCTTGACAGTCGCGGCTCGGTACTTACTGGAATTATTGATTATTACGAATACACTCAATCAACGTTTCTGTATCACCATCCAATGGTAAAACATGTGCAGAATTATTTAGCCAATGAATAGTTGTTCCTGGATTATTGGCAAAACGCTCAGCGACTTTTTTTGATGAGACAACTTTATCATGACATCCGAGAAATAAATCCGTAGGGCAAGTTGGCAGGCTAAATTGGAAATTTTTAATCATACTTAAAATAGTAATGATGCTCGGCAAAGGCAATTGTCGGTAAGCAATCTCACAAAACTCCGAAGTATATAAGTTACCTGCAGCGCTGCGAAGTTTACTGAAACCTAATCGATATAAAAAATGTGCCAGCTTAAGATTGTGATTTACATTTAATTTTAAATCCAGCGCTGGCGCTAATAAATAGAGATGCCGAATTTCGAATTTGGTTGCCAGATTACAGGCTAATAAACCACCAAGCGATAAACCCAAAATATCTACATGTTGAAATTCCTGCGTTAATTGACTGCACAGCTGCTCAGTAAAGTTAAACAGATCATCAGGCTTCATTTCAGAAAAAGCAGTAATATTTTCTGCATGGCCAGGCAATGCTGGTGCAATAATTGCGTCATAGCAATTTATATCGGTCAATATATGCCTGTAAACAGCGGGCGAGGAAGAAAATCCATGAAGAAGTAGAAGTGCTTTTTCTTTTTGGCCATTGCGTTTATCGATTGATGCCAGCAGTGGTGCATCGATGGGCAAAAGATCTGCCAACTGTTTACCTTGCCGCATACATCGAAAATCATCCAGATTCATGAAATATCCTGCCATAATAATTAATATAAATTATATAGCTTTTTTGTAAGGTTTAGCGAGGTTTGCTTGAAGAATTTATTGATTACATTTTATTAGAGGCAATTTACAAAGGCTGTCTGTAGTTCTTACGTGAGGTTGTTTTTGGATTAAGAAAGAGATATCTAAAAATAGTTCTTAAGGTATATTATATTGTATTGATTTATAGTGTATTTTGATTGCTATTGCCAATTTGGTCTGAATATACGGGTTTCTTAAAACTTATATAATCTGCACTCTTGCCATGCATTATATTCCAAGTACGCTTTTTCGAAAGAGCCAAAGGAAAAGCATGTGGCTCATGCATAAGCTGCTATTTGCGAAAAAAAGGATTTTTGGATGCTGGACAAGATGATCAGACCCCATATCATTAATATTAAGGCGGCAGTAAATAACAGGACATTACCAGTGTGGCTCTTGACGCTATGGTTAGTATTACTCCCTTTAACACTTAATGCTGCCCCGTGGTTCACCGGTTCTTTATTGTCTTTGTCCGGAAAGGCAATACCTCCAGGCCATATTGATATTGAGCCCTATATTTTTGATACACATTTCAGGGGTTTTTATAATAACTCGGGACACGTCGAAAGGCGACCTGACTTTCGCTCAACGACCTATGCACCCTATTTTTTCTTTGGCATAGCTGAGAATATTGATGGGCAGCTGGTACTGCAATATACAGAAAACTTAACATTAGGCCGTCACGGTAGCGGCATTAGCGATACGGTTGTTGGTATTGGTTATCAGTTGCTAAATTCAAACACAAGCAACCCCTGGCTTCCCGATGCTCGTTTCAATGTCCAATTTGTCGTGCCAACCGGCAAATTTGATCATTTAAGCCTTGCCGCTAATGGCGTTGAAGGTACCGGATTAGGGGTATACCAAACCGCGTTACAACTCAACATTAGCTATCTATATGAGCTTTTACCCGATCATTTTTTACGGACAAGACTCAACCTGGCTGGAATCGCTCAATCACATGCACGCATTCATGGACGAAGCGTGTATGGTGGCGGGATAGAAACTGAGGGAAGGGTGAACTCGAGAAATCAGTTTTTTTTCCTCGGCTCTATGGAATACACCGTAACGCAACATTTGGTGCCTGTATTTGAATTGTATTATCAAGCCAATCAGCCTATTACTTTTAGTGGTAATCCAGGTCTGGATGCGAGTGGCGGGATAGCTCAAATTGAAGTCAATTCCGGGTATCAACTATCCATCGCGCCGGCATTGGAATATAATATCTCAAAGGATTTGGGTATCATTGCCGGAGTATGGTATACCCTTAAAGGAAAGAATAGCAGTCAGTTTACTTCTGTAGTTATCGCTTTGAATTATTTTTTTTGATGCTCAATCAGCCTCCTGATTCAGCGCTTTGTTAAATAACAAAAATTGCTTATTCAGTACCAATAACTTATTAGCAATAATGCTGGCAACGGCATGATGAAATTCAATGGCATATTCAGGATGTGTTTGAGCCATCTTATCAAGGTGTGAAAATTTAATTTCGTAAATAATGCTTTCTATATCGGCAATTAATGTGGCGCTACGTGTTGCATCTGTATACATCGCCATTTCACCAATAATATTACCTGCCCCAACCGTGTAGATTCGATTGGTGCCAAGCATCACGGATACCTTTCCCTGAAACAAAAAATAAACAGAATCAGCCACAGCACCAACTTCACAAATCACTGATTGCGGGGGGTAGGTACGTGGAGATACCTGAAGAGCAAAATAATCAATTAAATTTTTTGAAAATCCAAGAAGTTGCAACCGTTCTTGAAAAGAGTTATTCTCGCTTTCTATTGCCAAATGCGCATTGGCTATCAGTTGTTCTTCGCACCACTGTAAAGCCACTTCTTTTTCAGGAAAAAAATACATCGAATTTTTCTTGAAGGATACCATACTGTGGTTTTTAATATCTTTTGTCAGGAATGGATTTAATGCGGCAAACACAATTTTGACATTCAGATCATTAATCAGTTGATTTAATTTGAGCCATAGCAGAATTGTAGACGAATCAACGTCACTGACCAGCTCAAAATCCAAAATAATGTAACAGTACTCTTTCGTTTTTTTTAATAAATCCAATAACTTATAAATCGATCCAAAAAATAGAAAACCTTGCAGCTTGATATAGTGAATCAAATCGCCGTGCGTAAGTAAAAATTTTTGCAGTGTTGGATCCCGCTCATAAGTGGATTTATATTCTCTTCGTGAAAAATGAAATTTTATGGGCGATAGTGAACTATAGCGCACAGCAAAAAGTATCGTGGCAATAATCAACCCAGTAAATAACGCGACAATCATATTAAATAAAATAGACACCACCAGAATAACGGCAACAATAGCAAATTCACGATGATTCAACGTTTGCGCGGGCCTGACCAACCATTGGTGAATAAAAAGAAATGCCACGTAAAATAAATACGTGCAAATCACGACTTTGGGAATCAAGTTGATTTTTTCAAAACCAAAGAACAGCACAACCGCTAAAGGCATTAAAGCGACAATTCCGGTAATGCGTTTTCCCCGCTCCTCCCCTAGTTTGCTGGCCAGTAGCGAATGTGACAAGGTAAGATAACCAACGGTGCCACCAAGGCAACCATTCAGCAAATTCGCTACCCCAGCTGCTTTTAATTCGGTATTAACATTGACATCCTCACCTGAATACAGCTCAAGGGAGCTGGCATTGAACAGCAGTGCAACAAAGCTGACAAAAATAACCAATGAACCATTGCTTAAAAGGGACAGTGAGAAATCTAGCCTTACATCACCCAAATGGTTATATAAGTAAAATAGATTAGTAGCGCTTCCGGACACTCCTTCCAACATGAGACCGCTCTGGATCGCCTGCGCATGGTTAATTTCCAAGAGCCAGAGCACGCCATAAAAAATCATTCCCACAACCACTAAAATCAGAATAAACAGCTCATTTGATTTATATTTGTTTTTAATGATGTAAAGCAAGGTACCAAAAAACAAACTAGGGAGCCAATATATTAAAAGTTGTATATTGAGCAAATCATACCAGTGAAAAACATGCTTTGGATTTGTGAGTAATAAGTTGAACGTACCGTAAAACACCAGCCAGCCTGTAGCAGCCAAAAATCCGGCTATTACTGGATAAGGCAAATAGCGAACAATGTGTCCTAGCTGCAAACTTCCCACTAAAAAAAACAACAACCCGGTAGTGATAGTTATTATGCCTATCCAGAATAATGTAGTTGCAAACATCTCCACACCGCTCATATCCTGACTGAAAGAGTGAACTAATATACCTACCAGCGATGAGACTAAAATTGCTGCCTCATCCTGCAACTGAAAAACACTATAGGGTCGTGAGGCAAATAGAATACCGATCACTCCGGTTATCAGAGCGCATATTAATAAAATGTTGGCGCCTAACCCTACAAAAGGAGCGAGAACGCCTTGGAAAATTAAACTTGAGAATGATATAACACAGACAATATTGTCAAAACCAGCAAAGCCACCCACAACAAGGCCGTTGGTAAGAGTTTTTTTACGCTTTTGAGATGTTGTTTGTTCTGTAGGTTGCTTTATTGCATTCATTTGCTGGTTTTCCTGCTTCTCACGGGAGCTAACTTATTCAATGATCAATTAATTAGCTGATAAAACAAGTATATAGTCGTTTCACTTGATTATGCGCCTAAATAAACAAACAAGTAAACTGGTAACCAATCGTGAACGCCATCTTGCTACCTAAGTGCAATAATATATTCGGCATTATTCCACCCGGATTAAATTTAGTCGGCGAACTATGCGCGATATGGTCATTTCACCAGAATTTTTTATTTTGGATTTAATCAATGAGTAATTTATTTATGTCGGAGCAAATTATTTATCCAAGATATATAAACTTTGTACTATACTTAGGAAGTATTTCATTTATAAGGATAATACATGTCTGCTGTTGTTAATGTATATAACGAATGGGATCCGCTTGAAGAGATAATCGTAGGCACATTAGAGGGCGCTACTATTCCAGAATGGCATGTACAACTTGAATCAACCATGCCGAAAAAATGGTGGAACTTATACAAAAACAAAGGTGGTAAACCTTTTCCCAAGGATCTGATTGCTGAAGGTGAAAAAGAGTTAACTGAATTTATAAAAATTCTTGAAGGTGAAGGTGTAACGGTCAGACGACCTGATCCCGTGAATTATACGCATTCATATGGCACGCTCAACTGGCAAGTGAAAGGGGGATTGTATGCGGCTATGCCAAGGGATTTCTTGTTAGTCATTGGCAATAAATTAATTGAATGTCCTTTATCATGGCGATCACGATATTATGAAAACGATGCTTATCGCAAGCTAATCAAGGAATATTTTCTTCGTGGTGCCGAATGGATTGCAGCCCCGAAGCCACAATTAACTGATGAGTTATACAGCACAGACTATCATGAACCCCATGAGGGTGAGCATATTTACTCTCTAACTGAGTTTGAACCTATTTTTGAAGCAGCAGATTTTGTGCATTGTGGTAAACATATTTTCGTGCAAAGAAGTAACACAACAAATCAAATGGGCATAGAATGGTTAAAAAGGACTCTTGGCGCAGAATTCATTATTCACGAGTTGGAAGTCAATGACACACATCCTATGCATATTGACGCGACATTTTTGCCTATTGCGCCCGGGAAACTATTGATCAATAAAAACAGGTTAAAAAAAATACCATCCATGTTCTCCAATTGGGATATTCTAGAAGCACCAGAACCTAATATTCCAGAAAATTACCCTCTGTTTATGACCAGTCGCTGGATCAATATGAATATTATTACCCTCGACGAAAAACGAGTCATTGTAGAAGCTGGTGAACAAAATATAATTGCTGCATTTAAATCATGGGGATTTACGCCTATTCCCTGCAAATTTCGTCATTTCAATACGTTTGGCGGGTCTTTCCATTGTGCAACAGCGGAAGTTCGGCGTCGAGGAGTTTGTCAAAACTATTTCACATGAAAACAGCTTTCGGAGCAATCAGGTTAGGCTTTGTCTATAATAATTTTATGTTTTTTATGAGGTAGTGTCATGATGCTTGAAACTATACCTGTTCCTCGAGCAGAAATAACGAATCCACAGGAATTCATATCTTCCATCGAGAGCCGAATGCCGCTTCAGGTGCATGGGTTGATTAATGATTGGGATGCGCTTGGTTGGAGGTTTGATGCGCTCACTGAGAAATATGGAGAAAGAAAAGTTAAAGTTCTTCTTGATATGGCAAAATTTAGTGGCATCCTGGAAGGCGGGCAGGAAAATTACGAAAAAATAATGTCCTTCGCTGACTTTGTCAAAAAAATCTTGAGCAATCCTGATTCTCCCTGTTATATGGCCTATTCCAAAGCCACCGATTTTCTGACAGAGGAAATGGATGCCTACAACTTTTCCAATATCACACCACATTTATCCTATCCTGTTGATACAAGGCTTTGGATAGGCTCTGCAAATACCTGTTCTGGATTACACACCGATTTGAAAGATAACATATTTGCCCAGGTTATTGGACAAAAAAAGGTTTTTCTTGTACCAGCCAATCAAACACACCTTGTTTATCCATTTATTGACAATATTGTTAATAGCCAAGTAAATCCTGAGCAGTATGAGCCTGACAAGTTCCCTAAATTTGCTTCTGCTACTGTATATTCAACGGTAGTAAAACCTGGAGATATTCTTTCTATTCCGCGGGGCTGGTGGCATTATTTACGCTCGGAATCACCATCCATATCGATTAATCATTGGTTTGGCAAACCAGTATCAGCTTATACTTACCTGTCTTTGCTGATAAAACTGGGATCACCCTATCTTAAAAGAACTTTTGCAGATATGTACCGTTATGGCATTTTAAAGAAAGAATATAAAAAAGAATTTTTCTTCACCCCAGCGTCAACCGGAGAGCGGCTCTTTAATCTGATACGTTATGGTGATTTTTCAAAAGAAAATGACCCTGCCAACAAGGACCCTATTATAAAGTGAGTAACATCTGATGATACATAAAGGGAAATCCGTCGTAGTTACTGGAGGAAGCTCAGGCATTGGAGCAGCTATTATTGAGCGTTTTTCTGCTGAAGGAGCAAGAGTATGTTGTCTGGACATTAATGTTAGCTCCCACGGAAAAGCAGATCTTTTAATTCGTTGTGATGTCTCTTGTGAAGCAGATGTCACAAGAGCTTTTAAAGAAATAAATAATACATGGGGGACGCTCGATGTACTGGTTAACAATGCCGGAATTAGCCTGCGGGAATCATTTTTTGAAACAACCCTTGAGCATTGGAATAGAACACTGGGGGTAAATCTTACCGGGTCATTTTTGGTGGCCAAAGCAGGCGCTCCCCTCATAAAAAACTCAGGATCAATAATCAATATCGCTTCCGTGAGTGGTATGGTCGGTATGCCTAATTACTTAAGTTACAATGTCAGTAAAGCTGGTGTTATTGAACTCACCAGAACTCTTGCGCTCGAACTCGCACCTTGCATTCGTGTCAACGCAATTTGTCCAGGATACGTCTTAACACCGATGCAAGAAAAAGAATACACACCCGAAGCAATTATTGAATGTAGCAAAAAAATACCCCTGAAACGGCTCGGAAAACCACAAGAAATAGCTGCTCTAGCTTCATACCTGGCTATGGATGAAGCAGGTTTTGTAACAGGGCAGTCCTTTATTATCGACGGCGGAGAGACTGCTGGGGGCCTGGCAAGTCAATAGGGGCCTAATTAATTATGTTGCCTAATTAATTATTGACAAATTGTGATATAAAAATGTACACTGATGGTATTGTTTTTATTTTAAAGATTATTATGAGTCAAAACGGTAACATAATCTCCTGCGAGAACAACAGATTTTCATCTGTTAGTTATGTTGCTGCCAGTTATTTAACTCCTGTCATTTCAAATATTATTATTCTCATTAGCAGCCTGTCCTGACGGCTTGGTTTTATCGTAACGTCAGGGCAGGCCGCCTGACCTGATACGATAAAACTGAAGGCTTTTTATTTATCACCAGATGAGAATGATTATGACAAACACAAAACCATCGGCTCCACGTCTTTTTTATGCCACATTTGTTGTTGGGTTATGTGCGCTGTTTTTATTTTATAAATATGTTTTACAGATTTTTCCGAGCATTATCGCTACTGAACTCATGCAAACTTTTTCGTTATCCGGTGCGCAATTGGGTAATCTCGCCGCCAGTTTTTATTATGCATATATGATAACGCAATTATTTGCCGGTATTCTGATGGATAAATTCAGTACGCGCAAATTAACTGCTTGTGCAATTGCCTGTTGTGCAATGGGTGCATTATTGTTTTCGCAAATGCACAGTGAATTAAATGCCGCACTGGCGCGAGGGTTAATGGGGGCAGGTGTTGCTTTTGCAACGATTTCTTATTTGAAAATGGCCGCAATCTGGTTTCCAGCTCGTTATTATGCATTGGTTAGCGGGTTATTGGCTACCGCAGCAATGACCGGTGCGGTTTTCGGTCAAACACCTTTAGCTTTGCTGATGAATGAAATGGGGTGGAGGCACTGTTTATTTTGGGTGGGTATTTGTGGTCTGGTATTGGCGTTGGTTTTTCTTCTCTGCGTTCGTGATACCAATAAACAAAGCCGTGAGGAAGAAACACCATCATTGACAAGGCAAGATCTGCTCGAAGTTTTAAAAAATAAACAAAATTGGTTATTAACATTATACAGCGGTTTGGCGTTTTCTCCATTAGCGGTGTTTGGTGGTTTATGGGGTAATCCGTTTTTACAGCAGGCCTATGATCTTGATAAAACCCAGGCATCTACATTAATTTCATTGATATTTATTGGTCTTGGTGTTGGAAGCCCTCTCTTTGGCAGTTTTGCCGATCGATTTGGGTCAAGAAGAATGGTGCTTTTTAGCGGTATTTTTACCTCGTTGGTTGCTATTACAATATTATTGTATTGTACACCCGTATCGTTAACTGTAACGGGTACATTATTATTCCTGTTTGGTTTTGGTACGGGCGCGTTTATGTTGGTTTTTACTATGGGTAAAGAAACCAATAAACTGTATCTTACCGCCACGGTTATGGCGATGATCAATACCAGTGACGCTTTTCTGGATGCATTGACAGAACCTTTAATTGGTAAGCTCCTCGATTTAAGTGGTTCTGAAGTGGTGCATGGTGTTACTCAGTTTAGTTTGCAAGGATTCCATATTGCTTTGTCAGTATTGCCAATGTATCTTTTGGCCGGTATTGTATTATTAAAATGGATGAAAGAACCAAACCGAAGTATTAATCCGTTGCGATTTTCGACTCAGGTTGCAGGGTAAATTGGTAATTTATTGCGAAGCGGAGACTTCGCAATAAACTAATTTTATCAGGGATGAAAACTGGTGATAGATGGAAAATGTACCACGCATTTTAATGTCTCAACTATTATAAATAGAGAGAGATTATAATTATAAATACTTAAGAAAAAATTAAGTATTTATATCAGTGCGAATCCTCCAGGGCGATCTCACCAAAGTTCAAAAAATAGAATTTACGAAACTATATTAACCAATTTGAATGTAGGGCGGACAAAACGAAGTGTGTCCGCGCATTTCCATTTAATCACCTTTGTTACGCGTGGACACGTCGCTTATCGCTCCTTTGTCCACCCTACCGGCAAGTGTTTAATTTTAGCACTTTGGTGAGATCGCCCTGCTGGATGACGAGATTGGGCGTTTTCTTAAGCTTCCATCAGTTTATGCGGCAAACTTTCCAAACGACCAGCCTGAGTAACGCGTACATAATTAAGCTTGCGCTGCAATTCAGAAATAGTATCCGAGCCTGCATAGGTTAAGCCTGAACGCAATCCACCAATAATATCGGCAATGATGCCATCATGATTGTGACGGAAAGGTACTTCAGCGGAAACGCCTTCTGCTGTTTTCCATTCTTGCATTTGACCCACAAAGTCTTCCTGGGCTTCACGCGAGGCCATGCCACGATAGCGTTTAATCTGACGGCCATCTTCTTTGGTAATTACTTCACCTGGCGTTGGCTCAGTACCGGCAAGCATACCACCAATCATCACAAAATCAGCACCGAAAGCCAGCGCTTTGACAATATCACCAGAAGTACGAATACCGCCATCAGCGACAATTGAGCGGTCGGTGCGTGCGCAATCCTGAATGCAGGTAAGCATGGGAATGCCAAAACCTGTTTTAATCCGTGTGCTACATACCGAACCACCGCCAATACCCGCTTTGATAATATCCGCACCACAGGAGGCAAGATAATCGGCACCGGCATACGTTGCAACGTTTCCGGCCATAATGCAACGGCTACCCAGAATCTGGCGAAGATTTTTCAACATTTTGCCAACATATTTGGCGTGAGCATGAGCAACGTCTACACAAAAGAAATCAGCGCCAGCATCACGTAATGCTTCTGCACGTTCCAGTTCAGCGGTTGTACAGCCCACCGATACAAAAACCTGACCTTGGCAGAGCTTGAATTCTTTTATATTGTCTTCAATACTCAAAAAGCGATGCAACGCACCAATACCGCCTTTACTGTGCATGAAATTAGCCATTTTACTTTCGGTAATGGTATCCATGTTCGAGCTAATGACAGGCAGTTGCAGACTTAATTTTGCCAACCGATCGGTCATATTGATTTCGACTACACGTCTGGACTCATGGTGGTTATAAGCCGGAACCAAAAGCACGTCATCAAACGTGATCGCTTCATTGTTCATTATTTATCCTCTCGTAAAAGACGTACTATAAATGCTCAGCGGCATAATATGCAAGTCTTGATCGCTCTCCGCGCGTTAAAGTCATGTGTGCACTGTGTTCCCAATGCTTAAATCGGTCTACAGCAAAAGTCAAACCAGACGTCGTTTCGGTTAGATAAGGCGTATCAATCTGTTTGATATCACCAAGACAGATAATTTTAGTACCGGGGCCTGCACGTGTTACCAGTGTTTTAATTTGCTTAGGCGTCAGATTCTGTGCTTCATCGATGATGATAAAACGATTCAGAAACGTCCTGCCGCGCATAAAATTCAATGAACGGATTTTTATTTTATTTTGCAGGAGATCCTGTGTGGCATTACGGCCAAAACTGCCGCCTTCCTGAGTGCTGTGTAACACCTCAAGGTTATCCATTAACGCGCCCATCCACGGCGTCATTTTCTCTTCTTCCGTGCCGGGCAAGAAACCGATATCTTCACCAACCGGAATGGTTACGCGCGTCATAATGATTTCGCTGTAACGATTTTGATCCAGAACCTGTGTTAATCCTGCTGCGATGGTTAATAATGTTTTACCGGTTCCAGCAGTCCCTTGCAGCGTCACAAAGTCAATTTCTGGATCAAGCAGAAGATTCAGGGCAAAATTCTGCTCCGGATTGCGAGCAGTAATCCCCCAGACGGAATGTTTACCCTGGATATAATCACGTGCCACTTGCACAATAACATGATCCTGTTCCAACTTTTTCACAATTCCCTGGAACTGATTATCCTGCGTGCTTATGCAGTCATTCGGATTCCAGTTATGGACAAGCGGTCCACTGATTTTATAGTAAGTTCTGCCGCTTTCCTGCCAGGCATTAATGTCTTTGGCATGCGTATCCCAGAAATCATTGTCAAGCATATGTAAACCGCGATGCAGTAAATTGACATCGTCAAGAACGCGATCATTATAATAATCTTCTGATGGAATACCGAGGATTCCCGCTTTAATCCGGAGATTAATATCTTTGGAAATAATAACAATTTCTCTATGGGGGAATTTTTTTTGTAATCCGCGTGCGGTTGCCAATATGGTGTTATCAGCTTTATGACCAGGAAGTGATGTTGGGCGAATCGTTTCAAAATCATCTGTTTGAAAGAATAGATGACCAACACCTTTGGGATGTTCAGAAAAACTGGGAATCGGTAATCCGGCGACTATTTCCTCATGACTGGCATGACTCATGAGCTCGTCAAGCATACGATTTGTCTGCCTGACGTTACGTGCAACCTCTGAAATGCCGGTTTTATGGCTATCTAACTCTTCCAATACAACCATCGGTAAATAAACATCATGTTCATCAAATCGATAGATAGCGGTTGGATCGCTCATCATGATGTTGGTATCGAGTACAAACAATTTGCGCTCGTGAATTTGTTTATCCATAAAACCACTCCCTAGAACCAAAATTCACATTGTGCTGAGGCAGGTCATTCCCGTCAAGAATTATTGTAAGCTTTTCAATTTATTCAATACTTCGGTCACGTGATCAGCTACTCGAACTTTGCGCCATTCGTATTTTAATATACCTTTTGGATCGACGAGAAAAGTACTGCGCTCAATACCACGGACTTGTTTACCGTACATCGATTTCATTTTAATGACATCAAAAAGAGAGCAGATTTCCTCGTCCGTATCGCTGATTAACTCAAAAGGGAATTCCTGTTTACATTTAAAACTTTCATGAGACTTGAGCGTATCGCGGGAAATTCCAAAAATTACTGCATCCAATTTTGCAAAATCAGCATGACTGTTGCGAAAATCCTGGCCTTCGGTCGTACATCCTGGCGTTGCGTCTTTGGGATAGAAATAAAGAATAAGCCATTTCCCGCGATAATCACTGAATTTGGTTTGTAAGCCATTCGTGGCCTGAAATGCGAAATCGGGGATAGAGTCGCCAATATTCATTAAAAATTCTCCATAATATAGGGTGTTAATGTATTCAGAGCTTAACGCTAATGTCTGTTCTTGTCATGTAACAAGTTTCATGTATAAACAATCATGAAGCGTGTATACTTATATATTAAGTATTAAAATAATTAACGAATTTCAGGCAACACATGACTACTAAAAAAAAGGACAGTGCGACTATTGCACTGAATAAAAAAGCGCGTTTTGAATATTTTATTGAAAATGAATATGAAGCGGGTCTTGTCTTACAAGGCTGGGAAGTCAAAAGCTTACGTGCAGGCAAAATTAATCTTTCTGACGCACACGTTATTGTTAAGTACGGAGAAGCCTTCCTATTAGGCGCTCAGATTCAGCCTTTATCCACTGCGTCGGCGCATTTACATCCCGATCCGGTCAGGACAAGAAAATTGCTGTTAAATCGTAACGAACTTAATCAATTGATTGGCAGTGTTGAACGTCAGGGGTATACATTGATACCTTTATCCTTATATTGGCGCAAAAATAACGTCAAAATGAAGCTGGCTTTGGCGAAAGGTAAAAAAACACATGATAAGCGCGATACGATCAAAGATCGGGATTGGCAGCGGGATCGTGCACGATTAATGAAAAAGCATTAAAAGCAGGCTGAGTTGACATACATTTAGCTGCAGAATATGACATAATCGCCGTTTTTATAAATTTAATACAAGTGAACCGGTTAAAGAAAGGAGCCAGGTATGTGTGGAATTATGGGCGCGATATCACAACGAGATATCAGCGGCGTATTATTAGAAGGATTACGACGTTTGGAATATCGCGGTTATGATTCGGCAGGTATTGCTGTCATTGATAAAGCTGGACGGCTCAGGCGTGTAAGAATCCAGGGTAAAGTCCAGGCTTTATCGGATGCTATGGAAGAAACAGCAATTGCCGGAAATATTGGCATTGCACATACTCGCTGGGCGACTCATGGTAAACCTTCTGAATTAAACGCACACCCCCATATATCCCACGGTGAAATTGCGATTGTACATAATGGTATTATTGAAAATCATGATGCCTTGCGTGCTCAACTTAAATCTCAGGGTTATGAATTTACATCTGAAACAGACACGGAAGTTGCAGCTCATTTAATTCATTCGTATTATCAGAATCATGAGAATTTATTACTGGCCGTTCAGGAAGCTGCCTCCGTTATGCATGGCGCTTTTTCACTGGGTGTTTTACACCAACAGCGTCCTCACGAACTCGTTGCTATTCGAAAAGGCAGTCCTTTAGTGGTTGGCTATGGACTTGGGGAGCAATTCATCGCTTCTGATGGCCTGGCCTTGCGCTCTTTTGCACAATCAGTTGTTTATCTGGAAGAAGGTGACAGTGTTTGTCTGCATGATGGCAAAGTTGATTTTTATGATGCACAACGTAAATCGGTACAACGTAAATTACACCTTCTGGAAGATGATACCCAGGCTGTTAGCAAGGGGCCATACCGCCATTATATGCTGAAAGAAATTTATGAACAAAGCAAAGTATTGAGTGATACGCTCGAAGGGCGAATTACCAGTCTCGATGTTCTGAAAGCAAGTTTTGGTGAGCGTGCTGCGTCTATTTTTCCAAAAATAAAGCAAATTCATATTATCGCTTGTGGAACCAGTTATCATGCCGGATTAGTTGCGCGTTATTGGCTCGAATCATTGGCAGGTATATCCACACAAGTTGAAATAGCCAGTGAATACCGCTACAGAGATGTGGTCGTCAGCGACGATACGCTTTTCATTGCAGTTTCCCAATCCGGTGAAACAGCTGATACGTTAGCTGCTTTATACAAAGCAAAATCAAACAATTATCTGGCAAGTCTGGCTATTTGTAACGTAGCTACAAGCACTTTGGTACGTGAGGCGGATTGCGTTTTTATGACTCGCGCCGGTACAGAAATCGGTGTGGCTTCCACTAAAGCATTTACTACGCAATTGGCAGCGTTTTTAATGTTATCTGCTGCATTAGGAAAAGATGAGCGTGCCAAGGAAGTATTAAAAGAGTTGCAGACATTACCTTTATGTTGTGAGCGCGTTTTAAAAATTAATGATCAGATTAAGACACTGGCAGCCACATTTGTTAATAAAGCACATGCTTTATTTCTGGGCCGTGGTGTTCAATACCCAGTGGCATTGGAAGGTGCCTTGAAATTAAAGGAAATTTCTTATATTCATGCAGAAGCTTATCCTGCTGGTGAATTAAAACATGGACCTCTGGCTCTTGTTGATAAAGAAATGCCGGTTATTGCCATAGCGCCTAATGATGAATTACTGGATAAATTAAAATCCAATCTGCATGAAGTCAGCGCTCGCGGCGGACAATTAATTGTTTTTGTGGATGATGCCCAGCAATGGCCTTCAAACGGGGCAAAATTAATTCCTGTTCCTACCTGTGGTCATTGGATTGCGCCAATTATTTATACTATACCGTTGCAATTATTAGCCTATCATGTGGCTGTTGTGAAAGGGACGGATGTGGATCAGCCACGTAATCTGGCAAAATCTGTAACAGTAGAATAATTTCAATCAGGACGCGTAGCCCGTGTAGCCCGTATTAGCGCAGCGTAATACGGGAATTCTGTGCGTCATAAAGTTCCTCTTTTTGCATAGGCAAAAAAAAGGTATTTTATGCCATTTCAAGTATCTATTTATGATGATATATAATGATTAGATATATACTTAAAAAAAATTGAAGAAAATAAAAGCGAAATAGCTGGTATTTTTTGTTAACTATTTTGAGCAATAATCAAAAAAATTCCTTTGTCTAATGGTTGTAAAAGCAGATATAATCCGTTTGATATTTATTTAAGGCTTTACGGGGATGTGAATGGTTCAAGAAATGATGTCGGTTGCGGCTATTATAACGCAAGAGCTCAAGGTTAAATTTCCTCAGGTAGAAACAGCAGTTTCTCAGGTGGAAACAGCGATTTCCCTGCTTGATGAAGGCGCAACGGTTCCCTTTATTGCGCGTTATCGCAAAGAGGCTACCAGCGGTCTTGATGATACACAATTGCGTCATATCGCAGAGCGTTTGCATTACATCCGTGAACTTGATGAGCGGCGTGCTGTTATTCTGCAATCGATAAGTGAGCAGGAAAAGTTGACGCCCGAGCTTGAAAAGAGCATTCGTGCAGCTGACACCAAAACCCGTCTTGAGGATTTATATTTACCTCACCGACCCAAGCGTCGTACTAAAGCGCAATTGGCCAGAGAGGCCGGTCTGGAGCCATTGGCTCAAGGGTTATTGAGCGATCCAAATCTTGATCCCGATACTTATTCCAGCCAGTTCATTAATACTGAAACAGGTATCGAGGATGCTAAAACAGCACTTGAGGGTGCTCGACAAATTCTTATGGAAAAATTCGCTGAAGAGCCTGATTTAATCAATGAGCTTCGTGAATACCTCTGGAAAAATGCGGTACTCAAATCCGTTTCAGCGGGTGACAAAAAACCGGCAGCTAACAAATTCTCCGATTACTTTGATTACGCCGAACCCATTAAAAAAATTCCTTCACACCGCGCCCTGGCTTTATTTCGTGGCCGCCGGGAAAGTATTTTGCAATTGTCACTGGCATTAACAAATGATGCCGACTATGGTGAAAAACGTATTGCCAGCTATTTTAAAATTGAGAATCAAAACCGCGCTGCGGATGCCTGGTTAGCCGATACTATTCGTATGACCTGGAAAGTAAAACTGTTTACCAAGCTTGAGCTTGAACTTTTAACTCGTCTACGTGAATCTGCTGATGAAGAGGCAATTCAGGTATTCGCCCGCAATCTGCGTGACTTATTACTTGCAGCACCTGCTGGTCCCAAAATTACAATCGGTCTTGATCCGGGTATTAGAACAGGGGTCAAAGTAGTTGTAGTAGATGTCACGGGTAAAGTGCTTGATTACAGCACCGTATTTCCTTTTGCACCGCAAAATGAATGGCATCAGGCTATTGCTGAACTGGCAAAACTGGCAGCTAAACATAATGCCAGCTTATTCAGTATTGGTAATGGCACAGGTTCTCGTGAAACAGAACGCCTGGTTGCTGATATGATGAAAATGTATCCTGATTTACAGCTTGGTAAAATTATAGTCAGTGAAGCCGGTGCTTCGGTTTATTCCGCCTCTGCTTTGGCAGCAAATGAATTTCCTGATTTGGATGTCAGTATTCGTGGTGCAGTTTCCATTGCGCGACGTTTACAGGATCCATTAGCTGAGCTAGTTAAAATCGAACCTAAAGCAATTGGAGTTGGCCAATATCAACATGATGTGAATCAAAATCGTCTGGCTCGCTGTCTTGATGGGGTAGTGGAAGATTGCGTGAACTCCGTGGGAGTAGACGTAAATACAGCATCTGTTCCCTTATTAACCAGAGTTTCCGGGCTAAATGAAGTGCTTGCAAAAAATCTGGTGCAGTATCGAGATGAAAACGGCTCATTTAAAAACCGTGAACAATTCAAAAATGTCGCGCGTATGGGTGAAAAAACATTTCAGCAGGCAGCCGGATTTCTTCGCATTATGAATGGTGATAATCCACTTGATGCGTCCGCGGTTCATCCTGAAGCTTATCCTCTGGTTGAGAAAATAGTTGCAACACAAAACATAAGCCTGCAGGACGTCATTGGTAATCAGGCAATACTCAAGGGTGTTAATGCTTCGTCCTACATCGATGATGCATTTGGTTTGCCGACTATTTGTGATGTGCTGCAAGAGTTGGAAAAACCCGGTCGTGATCCACGCCCTGAATTTAAAACAGCTGTGTTTAAAGAAGGTGTCGAAGATATAAGTCACTTGCATGAAGGCATGATATTGGAAGGCGTAGTCAGTAACGTAACCAATTTTGGTGCGTTTGTGGATATTGGTGTTCATCAGGATGGCCTGGTTCATATTTCTGCAATGACCAACCGTTTTATTAGCGATCCGCATGCGATTGTTAAAGCGGGCGATATTATTACAGTCAAAGTTGTCGAAGTGGATAAAGAGCGTCGCCGGATTGGTCTGAGCATGCGTCTTGAAGAAGAAAAAGCGCCGATAGTACCGAAAAAAGTGGTGAAACCTCAGTCAACACAAAAAATGCAAGCGGTCAAAAAACCGATGCCAGCTAAAAAAGAACACGTTAAAAAACAACCGGCAGAAAATAAAAAAGGTCTATTTAATACAGCAATGGCCGATGCGCTGTCTAAATTAAAACGAGGCTCTTAATGTTAACGCCACGTGGTGAAATAACTATTCAAACATTAGCGATGCCAGCTGATACCAATGCCAATGGCGATATTTTTGGTGGTTGGCTGGTTTCGCAAATGGACCTTGCGGCAGGCGTTCTTGCAAAAAAAATCACCAAAGGCCGAGTTGCTACAGTGGCTATTAATTCCATGACTTTTCTTAAGCCAGTGCACGTTGGTGACGTAGTTAGCTGTCATGTGGATTTGGTCAAGCAAGGCAATTCTTCGCTTACTATTAATGTGGAAGTGTGGGTAGAGCGTGCTACCAGTATAAGTAAAGATCGAGTTACCGAAGGTACCTTTGTATTTGTAGCTATTGATGACCACGGAAAACCAAGACCTATAGTGAAAACTGAATGAGTAATCAATTGGAGTCTTTAAAGCAGTGGATTCACGACATGGCAGAGCTAATTGAAACAAATGCTGAGCCAGATCCACAGCATATTGCTTCTTTTTTGCATGATCCTCATTTGCCAACACAGCTCATCGATATAATTAGCACGCTGGAAGATGAGCAAACGGAAAAAGAACGTTCTTATTATTCAGCCTGTATTTTCGCTCTTGATATATGTGTTGCCCAATTGCAGGCTGCACAGGAAAGTGGTCATAAACATGCAGGTAAAATGCTTGAGCAGTTAATGCATTATCTTGCTCAGATAATTAATAATGGGAAGCATTCGTTAAGCTTCTGGTTGCCGATTTTAAATGCTTTTTATGATGTTCATGTCGAATTATCTGATGAATTGCGCGATGCATATCTTGATCTGGCAGGCCAGGACGATGATTTCATGGAAGAAAATCCGGGCAACCATCTGGATGCAATTCGAGATATGATTGCTGAACTTGCTGAATTATCAGTTTTTGATATAGCAGAAAATTTCTTTGCACAAAGCCATGCAATGCCAGCCGAGTTTTTCTCTGATCTGGTTGTTGATTTATATAGTATCGAAGAAGGTCAGGATATTGCTCTTCTGGCTTTATTGCACCCCAATCCAGAAGTACGGGGTATGGTTATTGCAACAATTGAACAAATTATTAGCTCTGTCATTCTTTCATCGGCATCACTTAGTCGGTTACAAACAATCATTGGTTGGTATCCGTCTGCCTATCATGATCAATTAAATCGGTGGATTAAAATACAACGTAAGAAAGGCGTTGTATTTAATAAAGAAAGCAAGGTACAAGCCATTCGGATTAAAGCCAGTGAAGTAGATGGGAGTGGTGCGCAAGGTATTTTTATTCATCTTCGTAAAGGCCGGAAAAACCAGCTTTGCGGGCTTTTGTTAAAACACGATATGGGCATCAAAGATGCCTGGATTACGCCACTTATGAATATGGCCGAAATTAATAAGTATTATGATGATGCCTTTGACGAAAGCGTGACGTTACGCGATGTTGATGGTGATTATTTATCGTTGATTGTGAATCATTTTCTCGCATTAACCATTACTAAAGGCAGTATGCCTGATTTACATTTATTAGAAATGCAGGAGTTGCTTGGTTTGCATTTTCAGCCGCAGTTGCTGGATATCAACGATATTATAGAAAATTTAAGTGTTCAGATCATACCATTTACCCCCGATGTGATTACTGTTTCTTTCAAACGTTCAAAAACCTGGCTAAACACCAAATCGTTTAGCGAATCCTGGTATGTGGAAAATTCAAATATTGATAAGCTGGTAAATCGTTGCAGCAGTTTTGTAGACGGTGTAAAGCTATGTGTTATTGAGGATGCAATCGCTGCGGTTCTTGAGCAGGAAATGGAAAAAAATCGGGATAAATGGTTGTTTCATTTTTTATGGGTCACGTTGTGGATAAAATCGCATGCTCGTAAAAATGAGAAGGTATGGCAAGACAGTTTTTTCGTTGCTTATGCTATCCATAGTGGCCAGCCGTTGGCAGAAATTCCAATTATGCATGAAATTACCAAGCAAACTGTTATTAACAGTATTGAAACCATGGCCGATCGACGTACACATCTTAATCGTGAATAGAGTGACAAAATGCAAGAAGATCATGTTAAAGGTCATTTAAATGTAATAGTTCATGACGAATTTTTGGATGACGGTATAAAAGTTATTTTGTTGAAAAGAGCTCTGGCTCATACCTCGCCCTTATTCAGACAGGATATAGGTTTTTTGCTAGCGCTCTTATTGCAGCAAGGTGTTGTCGATACCACTCAAACAAAAGAAGTTTGTGAACGTTTCTCATTAACGTTAGCTTCGTTACTGCATCTTAACAAAAATTTGTGGGATTATGATTTTGTAAGAACCCTCCATCAGCAAGTAGCAAATGAACATAAAGGTAGTTCCTCTTTCTCGCTAAAAATATTTCGCGATTCCCTTAAGTTGCAAATTAATACAGCTATTACAACTATTGAGAAAAAAAATCCAGAGGCAGTTAATCAACAAAAACAGGCGTATTTAAATGACGAAAAAGCTTACGCCTGGATGAAGCCAATTTTAGAAAAAATGGATCTCAACGATTTGGAAAATAATCGTGTGGAAAAAATTGAAGATATCTGCACATACTAACGATTTATAATTGTCAATTTTAAAATTAAATGCCATTAAACAATTCACACAGTAATGATCAATATCATGAAGAAAATCCAGATGCTTTGACTCCCGAGCCAATCGGGGGCGCTCAAGAAAAAAATAACCTGTCAATCGATGACGCCTGGAAAATTCTTTGTGAAAACAATAATGATATCCTATCAAAGCTTAATGAGGCTGGTTTTACCATAAATCAACAAGCAAATAGTCTCCCTCCACCCACTTTGAGTCTAAATAAAGGTTTATCAGCATCGCCACGGTTGGCAAGTCAAGATATTACCGGAAAATTATTTTGGAATAATGAAAAGGCTTTCGAGCCGTATATAAAATTGCTTATTAATGCAGGTTTTCAACACAATGATCTGCGGCCAGATATAACCGCAATAGTTTGAAAAAATGTATATCCAATGTATAATTATACTATGAATATACATATCTGGAGTTACAATGTCTACGGTTACTTTAACTAAATGGGGAAATTCAATCGGAATTCGTATTCCTTCAGTTATCATCAAAGAAGCTCATTTACATCCTGGCGATGAGTTGGAAATTAAAGCAGATGAAAAGGGCGTGCTTACCTTAACTCCAATAAAAAATCAGCAAGAAGGATGGTTAGAGCAATTCAATTCTTCGGCAGATGATAGTGACGAGACTCATTTAAATCTAAGCAATGATTTTGATATGGATGAATGGACATGGTAAAAATAAAAAGGTTTGATGTTTTTTTAGTAAACCTGGATCCTGCGATTGGTTCTGAAATAAAAAAAACACGTCCAGCAGTAATTATATCACCTGACTCAATGAACTTAAGTAGGTTAAAAACAGTTATCATTGCACCGATGACAAGCACTCTTAAAGATAATTTTCCAACTAGAATATTGACAGAATTTAAAGATAAAAAAGGACAGATCGCGCTTGATCAACTTAGGTCAATTGATCGTACTCGTATTGTCAAAAAATTAGGCGTTATCGAAGAGAAAACTCAAAATGATGTATTGGATCTTTTATCCATAATATTTCAAAAATAGTCTTTCCTTGATAAGAGGTTTGGGGAGCAGCCAAATTACTTAAGCTTATTTCTCCTATTCTTTCAACGACTAATACGATATTTAATTTGCACAAAACCTCCATCAATTGTCTGCGTGGCTAGATGTTGTAATTCAATATCTTGTTCCAAGGCTCCAAACAATGATTGACCACTTCCCAAAAGCACCGGCACTAATGTAATGGTCATGAACTAAAGTTAGATACACAAGGTCGCAGTTGTTCTGGTAACGTGATTTATTCCATCAACCGTTGATATAAATGACTTATCACGATTTAACGAGGAGCAAACTAAATAAATATAATCCTTATTGATTGTAATTAGATCACTTTCAATCTAAAATCTGAATATGAACCGATAATGTTTTCATACAACTATCTGAATACGGTAGGAGAATAACGCTATGGTAGAGGTTGTTTATATAGTGGCTAATGCTGAAACAAAAAAAATGACAAAGCCTCTAATATGGGCTAATTTTTCTTCTGATGAAGTGGATAAAGAATTAGACTCAACCAATGCCATAAAAAAATTTACTGCTTTTTTTCTGTGTGTTGGGACAATTTGGGAGCATCAATCCGAAATGCTCCTTAAATACCTTATAAAAATAAACAACGAATTTAATAGTATCATTAATGACCAACTAGCAACTGAGTTGAAATTGATTGTTGATTTTAGAACTTTCGATGCTAGCAATTTTAATGTTGAGCATCAATCTCAGATAGAGATAGAGTTAAAAAAAATTACAACTTCCCTAAACACTTACATAGAAAACAAAAAAAACAAATTAAATAATGAATTGAGACAACGTTTTGAATCTTTTAATTTTCTTGATGATTGCAGCGTTCAATCTTGTTTCCAAGATTTCCCTACAGATGAAGCATGGCGTTTTTATGTTGATGGCAGGTATCAAAAAATACCAGGAGAGAAAGGTTGGGTCGAATTTGAAAAACGGGAACCCGGTTGTTTACAGGAGATGCATAAAGCTTTTAAAAAATCTCTGGACAGAACTGATAAACTAAGTCTAGAAGTAATTCATGAAATTCATCAGGATGCTATTGGAAAAGTTAATAACATAAAAACCAACCATAAAAAAATAAGGGGGATGGATCAAGTTGGCTATGATATGATTGAATTTAGTATTTTAGGATTAGATGAACTACAAAAATCAGAAGCATCTCAATGGCGATCAGGGACAACTAATGGCAGTTATGAATATACGGATCGAAAAAAATACTTTTCTCAGAACGTGGAAACTTATAGAACGCTCTATATTCAATATAGACCCTTTGATAATGTAAAAATTAATGAAATGACACAGGCTATTATAAATGGTTATTATGTTGATTTAAGCAATGCAAAGAATAAATTTGAAATATTCATGGCTATTATTAAGCTTTGCAGTTCCTTAATTAGGTTACATCCATTTAATGATGGGAATGGAAGAGTTTTCATAAACATCTTGCTCAATACAGAGCTTTTAAAAAATCAATTTCCTTGTGTTATTTTGGAAAATCCTAATTTGTTTGACAACTTGTCGCAAGATGAACTGGCAGACGAAGTGTTGACTGGCATGAAGAATTTTGAATATGTTAAAAAGAATAAAATATATCCCGACGCATTACCCTTTATTACAACTCAAAATATAAATGCGTATTTAAAATCAAAAAGTGAAGAATATTTAATCAATGTTATCCCTAATGGCTTTGAAGAACTAACTGCTGCGGATACCCAAATAAGCAATCTTACATAATTTTTTATTGAATTTGCATGCATAACCTTCTGGTAACAGCGTTACCCATGAGTGCAGGCAGAATATTAAACATCATTGCAAATTTCATTGCCATGATGATGGTCGCAACGCTTGGTAAAGAGCAGCTTGCCGCCAGCACGCTGGCGATTTCAAGCTATATCGGGCAACTCAATTGGATTCCCATTTTTCTTATTAGAAAGGGCATCGCGGGCGATTGAAAAATGCATTGACTGACAAGCAGGTACAAACAATTATTCAGGATCATGCCGAGGTGATGCAAACTTATGGTTATTTAGATTGATTAGTGACTGATGATTCTGGTTGTGAGCTGCTGGTAGAGGTTATTTGATCAGAATCCGGGCTAAAAAAAGTATGCACAGACTGAAATGTTTGATGGATAGATGTCTTGTCATATCGGCGCTGAGGATTTCCTTCCAGAGAGCCTTGATTGTTGAATCCGCCACTAAAAAAGGCGGTATGATAACGCGGATCGTCAGAATCACCATAATCAAATACAATATTCTGCAAACCAAAAACTGCTTGAAATTGCACGGCTATATAGGATTCTAAAACGCTGGTTTGCTCATCATTCAAATCGGAGCGATCAAAGCGTCCAGAAACAAGATAGACTTGAAGAAAATTGTCACGCTGACAAATATAACCCGCATAGAAAGCCTTACCGTCATAACTCGATTCAGCCAAGGTTAATGAGGGGTGGCCGTATCGATCATTCCAATCTATAAATGGGTGGACGCAAGCATTAAATCCCTCGATAAAGCCGTTATAGCCATATGTTTCTTCATAAGCATTTTTTAGTCCGGTAGCTATAATATAATCGCTTCGCAATGCCCACATCCGTTTTTCATTAGGGCGTAGCAACCCGCGAATACGAGGAAGATCCAGATAAGCTGGATTGATATTATTTTCGTCAGGGTAGCTGTATTTTTTAGAAACAGCAGTAATATTTTTTCTGATATAATGTTCTGCCGTGCCGATTTGTGTTTTAGAATCAGCCAATTGCACGGTATCTGCTATATGCGCTGGCGTAAAAAGCCGAGAGGGCGTACTTTCCAATACGGATGGTTGTGTGTCGTAAAATCTTACATGTTGTTCGCCATAAGCCTGATTGAATTGAATAGATAACCATGCCTCGATAAACCTGATTTGTACAGGGGTATAATTAACCTGTTCGGAGCAGATAACCACTTCAAGACCTGATTCACGCTGGCAAAGAAAACCTGCATAGAAAATCCTGTTATCACCTTCAAATATGAGCGAGGAGTGTCCATAACTCTCTTGTATCTCGTCATATTCATATACTTGCCCAGCATTGGTAACACCAGTTGCTAAAATAAAATTATGAAATAAAACAAACAAGTATTGTTCGTTAAGCACCAATGGATATTCTGCATCTTGTATAGACTGCCAGCCAGGGTTCAAATCCTGTTCATCGGTATTAATTTTAACCGGATCAATTGTGGATTGAATGGCAATTTTTAGAAGCAGACTGGAATCAATAGGCATAATGGATTAAAAAAATGTGTTTTGTATATATTTTGTGTAATTATATCAGAATGTGTCGGAAAATCCATATTAAAATTAAGGCCATTGGTAAGCGACATAGGCGCAAAAAATCGAAGGTGAAGTTCCTAACTAACTTCGAATTGTCCCTTCTCCACTTTGGGGAGAAGGTGGCGCGCAGCGCCGGATGGTGCGCCGGGCACGGCGCAAATGTAGGCGGTGAAAGTCCGCTGTGAGCTGACTCAAACTGGTTCACTAGCCGCGAGCAAGGGTGTCCACTGTGAGGTGGGATCTGAAGGAAGCTTA
>Ga0335397_10000185_pt1 | contig 72320 bp, 54 predicted proteins | sample MAT04_FD_205740 | JGI IMG/M metagenome (GOLD analysis project Ga0335397, IMG submission 205740) | Freshwater microbial communities from Lake Fryxell liftoff mats and glacier meltwater in Antarctica - MAT-04 (spades assembly) (version 2) ...
CCGTTGGCCGACAAGCTGGAAGATTCCGATCTGCTCTACGAGCGCTTCGATAAGCACCTGGAGCGCGAGAAGCTGGAATCGATGGCCGAGTTCGCCGCCGGCGCCGGGCACGAGATCAACAATCCGCTGGCCATCATCTCGGGCCGGGCGCAGTTGCTGCTCCGCGACGAGAAGGACCCCGAGCGGCGACGTGAGTTGGCCGGCATCCACGCGCAGGCCGTGCGCGTTTACGAGATGATCGCCGACATGATGCTCTTCGCCCGGCCCCCCGCGCCGCGCAAGGAGTCGGTCGATGTGGCCGAATTGCTGACCAAACTGGCAGCGGAACTGGCGCCGCTTGCTGCGGAACGGCAGATCGACCTTGCGGTGCAGCAAGCCGATGGCGCGGGTCGGATCCTTGCGGATCGCACGCAACTCGAAGTCGCCGTGCGAGCGATCTGCGACAACGCCCTGGAAGCGATCGGCGAAAAGGGTCGGGTGACACTCTCGGCAGAAGCCGCAGGCGACGTGGTTTCCATTGCAATTCAAGACACCGGCCCCGGCATCACGCCGGAGATCCGTCGACATCTCTTCGATCCTTACTTCAGCGGTCGCCAGGCCGGCCGCGGGCTCGGCCTGGGACTATCCAAGGCCTGGCGCATCGTGACCAATCATGGAGGTACGATCGATGTCGAGAGCCAGGCCGGCCAAGGGGCGACGTTCATCATGCGATTGCCCATGCCCGGCTGATTGCGCTAGGCTTTGTTCGCTTCCTTGCTGGCGGCCGCTTGAATCGTCTCGTGCACGAACTTCAGCTTTTCGACCACCGGCGGCGACAGCACGAACGGATAGCCGTCCGGCAGGCCCAGCCCGCGGTTCAAGTTGTTCAGCACATACGTCAACGGGAACCAGCGTTCGATCATCTTTTCGAACTTCCCCAGCCCTCCGCGCCAGTTCTTGCGGGCCGGCCTGATTTCGGGTTCGTCGGCCCGCGACGGACGCAGCGATAGCCCGCAAGCGGCGGCGGTCTCCAGCGTGTCGGTCATGTGGAGGTAGTGGGCCCAGGTCTCCGCCCAATCCTCCCAGGCATGCGAGGCCGCGTATGAACTGATGTACGACGCCTGCCAGTCGGTCGACTTGCCCTTCTTGTAGTGCGCCTCGAGCGCCTTGGCGTAGTCCTTGCGGTCGTCGCCAAACAGTTTGCGAAAGGGTTCGAGCCGGTCGGTACCCAGCACGATCCGATCCCAGTAATAGTGCCCCACTTCATGGCGGAAATGCCCCAGCAGGGTCCGATACGGTTCGTGCAGCGCGGTTCGCCGCCGCTCGCGCTCCACGTCGTCTACCTCGGCAATGTTGATCGTGACCACCCCGTTGGCGTGACCTGTCAGGACCGGCCCAGGGGGCGGAATGGTCGGCTCACCCGAAGGGTCGGCCCGCGGGGGATCGGCCAGAAACTCAAAGGCCAGGCCGTGCTCGGGATCGACCGTCTTGTTCACCACCGGCAAGCCCAGCGACAGCAGGCTGTAGATCAACCGGCGCTTGGCAACCTCCAGCTTGTACCAGGCCGCCGGATGGGCCGGCACGCTCTGGTCGGGAATCACGCGCGTCAGTCGGCAGGATTCGCAAAGCGGTTCTGGGTCTTCCGACGGAATCGCCCAGTTGCAGACATTCCCCTCGGTGTAGTTCTGGCACAACCGATAGGTGCGGCCTTCAGAGCCGGGCGAGCGAAGCAAGCCTTCGGCATCGGCCTCCAGCGAGCCGATTTCGTCGAGATCCGGCAGGAATGCCAGGGAATGACCGCAGCCGAGGCAGGTGACGTTCTCGAAGAAGACAAGCTGTTGGCAGTGGTCGCAGTGGAAAATTCTCATTGGGCGGACGGTTTACTCGAAACAGTATGGTCATTGTTGCGGCCGGCCACAGTGGTCAGCGCCTGTTGAGCCAGTTCGATCGAACCGGCGGCTTCCAGAAGTTTCTGGGCGGCCGCAATGGTTGACTCAGCAATGTGTTCCTTTTCGCTCCATTCGGCCGAAGTCGACTCCTTCGGAACGGCCTTCATATCCGAGACCGGAGCTTCGTCCTTCTTGATTGTCATAGTCAAAGTTTCCTTAAGCAATCGGGCCGCGTCGCGTCATGCCCAAGATCAGGCTAATGACAAACAACACCAGGAAGAGGAAGAACAGGAAGCGACCGATGGACGCCGCGCCTGCCGCAATTCCCGTAAAGCCAAACAACGCGGCTAGTAAGGCGACAACCAGAAAGATGAGTGCCCAGCGCAACATGATCGACTGCTCCTGATGAATGATGTTCTGCTTTTTCTGAAGTGTTAAAGCAAATGGAGTGCCGCAATCGCAACTGAGCCAAATCGGAGCAATTGCAAGCGCACTGCTGGTTTTCCTTCCGCATGCTGGTTGCTTCGAGATCGCTGTGGATGACGGGCGATCGGCACGGGTAACTCCCAATTCGCCGGTCGATTTGCCCTAAGAGCAACAACATAACCAAATCGGGGACTTCTAACGATCTCGGCATCTGAGTTGCAAGGTGCAACTTCCCCCATCCTGACCCAGAAGCAGAGGAAGTTCTCTAACCATCCGCGAGTTGCGTATGCCTACCAAGACTGAAGAGAAAGAAATCCGGCCTCCGCAGGAGCAGTTCCGCCAGCCGGGACTCGAAACGGAAATGGAGCCCCGGCCGCAATCGGATCGGCAAGAGAACCGACCCGCTGGCAAGCTGCAGGGCAAGGTAGCGCTGATCACCGGCGGAGACAGCGGCATTGGGCGAGCCGTCGCGATTGCGTTTGCGAAGGAAGGGGCCGACATCGCTATCGGGTATCGCGATGAACATGTGGACGCGAATGAAACGCGCGACGCAGTGGAATCGCTGGGCCGCAAGTTCCTTCCGATGCCGGGCGACGTAGGTCTCGAACAGACCTGCAAGTCTACGATCGCGCTGACGGTCGAAACCCTGGGCCACCTCGACATCCTCGTGAACAACGCCGCCGAACAGCATCCCCAGGATGACATTCTCGATATCAGCGCCGATCAGCTCGAGCGGACCTTCCGCACGAACTTCTACTCGTATTTCTTCATGGCCCGCGAGGCAGTCCGGCACCTGCCCGAAGGGGGCATCATCATCAATACAACCAGTGTCACTGCGTATCGCGGCAGCGCCCACCTGCTCGACTACTCGGCAACCAAAGGAGCGATCGTGGCCTTTACCCGTTCGCTGGCGCTGCAATTGGCGCCGCGCGGTATCCGCGTAAATGCCGTCGCGCCGGGACCGATCTGGACTCCGCTCATTCCCGCCACATTCTCGAAGGACAAGGTCGCCAAGTTCGGTTCCGATGTGCCCATGGGGCGAGCGGGCGAGCCCGCCGAGGTGGCGCCTTCATTTGTCTTTCTGGCGTCGTCCGATTCGTCCTTCATGACCGGCCAGGTGTTGCACCCCAACGGCGGCGAGATCGTAAACGCCTGAGGGATGCTCTTCTTGTTTTGAAATCACACGTGTGTTGTTTTTTGTTTACTCTCAAGGAGGTGGATTATGTTGCGTAAGATTGGATTCGGACTTCTCACTTGCTCGGCCTTTGCCGGCATGTTCCTGGCTGCCACCGAGGACGCAGACGCTTTCCATCGTCGTGCTCGACGTCGTGCCCGGAACTCCTACTCGTCGGCCGGCTGTTGTGCGTCAACTCACGGCGCTTATCAGCAGGGCGCCTATCAACAGGGCACGGATCAGTACGCGCCGAGCGCGCCGACCGACCCAGGGGTTCCGCCCGCTGCGTCGGCCGAGCCCACTCAGGCCCCTCCTCCGCCCGCCGCACAGTAGTGCCGCAGGCGCGTTGAAATTGAGCCCCATCGGCCGTGCCCAGAAGAACGCATTCTGGGCACGGCCGTTTCACTGAGGGGCGTCTCCCCCTCGGCAGCTAGCTCAGGCGGCGCTTTAGCTCTTCAGCCACTTGCAGCAACGAGGCTCGCGTCGCCGGCACATGGCTGAGCGGATTCAACAGACCCCAGTCGTGAATCATGCCGCTGTAGCGCGTCGCAATCACATCAACCCCGGCCACGTCGAGCTTGCGGGCATATTCCTCCCCTTCGTCGCGCAGCACATCGTTGCCAGCCGTCTGGACCAGCGCGGGCGGAAGGCCGCGCAGCTCTTCGGTCATCGCCCGCAACGGAGAGGCATAAATCTCCATCCGTTCCGCCGGATCGTTGCAGTAGCTGTCCCAGAACCATTTCATCATGTTGCGAGTCAGGAAGCGGTCCTCGGCGTAATCGTGATACGACTGCGTCTCGAAGTAGGCGTCCGTCACCGGCCACATCAGGCCCTGGAAACGGATCTCCGGGCCGCCGCGATCCTTGGCCATCAACGCGACAACCGCCGCCATGTTGCCCCCGACGCTGTTCCCCACAACCGCCAGACGATGACCGTCGACGCCGATCTCGTGGCCATGCTCCGCCACCCATTTCGTCGCCGCATAGGCCTGGTTGATCGCCACCGGATACTGGGCCTCGGGCGAAGGGGTGTAGTTCACAAACACCGCCGCCGCGCGGGAGAGCGATACCAGGTCGCGCACCAGGCGCTCGTGCGTAGGGAAGTCTCCCAGCACCCAGCCGCCGCCGTGCAAGAACATGAACGCCGGCACAACCTTGCCCGCACCCGCGGGATGAACGATCGTGATATCAATCGATTGACCATCCTGCTGAATGGTCTTCTGCGAGACCTTGGCGGGCGGCAGGTCAATCGCGACTGAGTTCTGCAGGTTCGTCAGGACGGCTCGGGCTTCTACCGGCGACATCTCCTCCATCGGCTTGCCGCCGGCCGCATTGGCCAGCTTCAAGAAGGCCCGAATCCGATGATCAATGGCAATGTCGAGTGCTGGGTCGATGGCTTGCATGGCAATCTCCTTTTCCAAAGCGGTGAGATGTCCCACTGCCGCTGGGGTGTGGAACGGGTGAGCGTTGGGACATGCCTTCGCAACAACCATGCCGAGCCGGCGAATCGCCATTTTCCCGCGGTAAACGGCTCCCTGCGGCCAGAAGGCGCGATAGCGTCGGGTGGGTCTGGGTACGCGACGTGCCCAACAGACACAAATGACGCCACGACGCCGGCAGCAATTTTTTCGCACGCGACGGCTTAAAGAAAAGTCGCGTTGCTGGAATCGCCCTGGACGAAGCCTTGTGAAGCGCCTTGCTTGAGCAGATGCAGGCCGCCGCGAGCCGCCAATGGGGTCGTCAGCGAACTCGAGCGCCCCTTGTGGTGCAGGCGTCCCGCCTGCCTTGCACTCTCTGACGAATGCGGTCAGCTGCGTGATCGCCAGATGTCGGGATCGCGGCTGCCATGAAGAATGGCGAGCACCAGCACACGATCTGATTCGACCCGATAGAAGACGTTGTAGTTGTACCTGCGGACCCGGGCACAGCGAGTATCGAGAAACAGCACTCCATGAAGCAGCGGTATGCGTGCGATCCTCACCAGCACTTGGCGGATTTCAGAAGCGAACTTGGCCCCTAGCGCTGCTTCGCGCTCATACCATTCCGTCGCGGCCTCGAGTTCGGACGCCGCCTCGAGGGCCAGAACCAGACGGAGGGTCATTGCGGATACCGCGCCCTGATCCGTGCATCCACGTCTTCCCACGATACGACACGATTGGGATCCTTTTCCAGGACTGCAATCCGTCGTTCGAGTTCCGCCTTCGTCGCCTCGGAAAGAACGGGCTGGGCGAAGTATCCTTCGCAGCGATCCTGGAGGTCGTTGATCAGCCGCAGGCGATCTTCCATCGGCCAGGTATCGATGGCGGCGAGCACGCTGTCATAGTCCATGGGTTTCCTTTCAAGACGGGCCACTCTCGCATTATATCCCCCTCTTTGGCGCCCGTCAGCTAGTCACTTCCGCTCCCGTTCCGAATCCAGGTTGCAACGGCGCGCAACCGAAGGGGCGGGAGAGGTACAACGCTCCCCCCCCAAAAAAAACCGCGGCGGGAAGGTTGCCCCTCCCGCCGCGGAATATTGGGTACTGAGGTACGTTCGCTGTTCGCCTTAAGCGATCAGCTCCTTGATCAGCTTGCCACCGTTGGCAATCTTCATCGGGCGACCGCTCTTCGAGGTGAAGGTGGTCTTCAGCGAGATGCCCAAAGCCTGGCAGACCGTGGCCATCAGGTCCTCGGCGCTGTACGGCTCGCTCTCGACGCTGGTGCCTTCGGCATTGGTCTTGCCGACCGCGATGCCGTTCTTCAAGCCGCCGCCACCGACCATGACGCTCCAGCTGCGGGCCCAGTGATCGCGGCCCGTGTCTCCGTTGATGCGCGGAGTACGGCTGAACTCGCCCATGGCGATGACCACGGTGTCCTTCAGACGGCCACGAGCGTCCAGGTCTTCGATCAGGGCGCTGATCGCCTGATCGACCATCGGCAGCTTCGTGTCGCTCAAGGTCGGGAAGATGTTGGCGTGGTTATCCCACCCGCCGTAGTCGGCTTCGCAGAAGCTGACACCGGCTTCGACCAGGCGGCGAGCCAACAACAGCGACTGACCGAAGCCAGCCCCGTAGCGCTCCTTGACCTCGGCCGATTCCTTGGCAACCTGGAAGGCCACCATCTGCTCGCTTGTCATCAGGTCCAGAGTCTTTTGCAGGATCTTGGCGTGCTCTTGCGAGGTCTCGCCACGGTTCTGCTTGATGAAGCCGGACTCGACCTCACGCAGCATGTGCATGCGCTGCATCAGCCGGTTGTTGTCCACGTCCATCTGCAGGTTGCGGACCTGGCCATTGGAACCGACCACGAGCGGGGCGTAAGCCATGCCCAAGAAGCCGGGACCGACCGAAGCGCCGCCGATGCTGATGAACGGGGGGATGGCCAGGTCGGGGACCTGGTCGCCCAGCTCATGGCTGATGACCGAGCCGTAGCTCGGGTGGGTGATGGCCGGGTTGGGCACATAACCGGTGTGCATGTAGTAACGACCGCGATCGTGATCCGCTTCGCGGGTGCTCATCGAGCGGACGACACTGAACTTGTCGGCCACCTTGGCCAGCATGGGCAGGTGTTCGCAGATCTCGAACTCGCCCTTGGTGGCGATGTTCTTGAAGGGACCGCCCGTGGCGGCACCCGGCTTCAGATCCCACATGTCCATGGTGCTGGCACCGCCGCCCCACCAACAGAGGATCGCAGCCTTGTTATTCTTCTTCAGCGTGTCGGCATTGGCTCGCAGCGTGTCGACAAAGCTCATCGCGGTGCCGGCCATCGCGGCCGAACCAGCCATGTGCTTCATGAAGTGGCGGCGAGACATGCCATTGGGAACGGACTTCATTCGTAATCTCCTAGAGGTCGAAACAGGGGAGTTTGTGTGAAGGATGCACTTGGTTTAAACAGGGCCCGCGAAGCCTTCCACAAGCTCCGCGGACCCCATAAGAATTGACTAGTGATTGATGATGAACTCGTTGGCGTTCAACAGAGCCCACCAGATGTCCTGCAGCGCGGCCGGAGTGTTGCCACTGCGAGCCTGCCACAGCTTCTGAGCCATCTGAGCTTCGCTCGACGAAGGGTCACGAGCCAAAGCGGCACGGTACAGCAGGGTGATCTTCGATCCATCCTTGCTGCCGTCGTTGGCAATCTTGTGCAGGAACCCGCCCTGATCGACGCTGGTTGCCTTCTTGACCAGATCGCCGTTCATGAGCATCAGGGCCTGCGGAATCGAACCGTTGAACGTGGTGGTCTCGTCGTTCTCGTCGGTGCCAAAGGCCACGACGAACTGCTGCAACCACGCGTTCTTGATCTTCTCTTGCTCCTCGTAGCTCTCCTTGATCGTCTTGTGAGCGTCGGTAGCGACGATCAACGAATCATAGAGCTGCTCGGCATTCATCTGACGCAGATAGAAGTGGCTGAACATCGGCGTTTCGCCACGGCCCGGATCGTCGGCCTTGTTTCCTTCGCTGATCTTCGAGGACAGCGAATAGGCTTCGCACATCATGAACCACTTCATCCCCTTACGCATGTCGAAGCCGTAAGCGGCAAAGTCGTTGCCCAGCCGCTCCATCAACTCGGGATGGCTCGGCGGGTTGTGCGGACCCATGTCGTCCAAAGGCTTGGTGAACCCGAAGCCCATGAAGTGGCCCCACAGACGGTTCATGGCGGCCTGTTGCAGATACGGGCTCTTGGCGACCAGCTTGGCCAGTTCGTCACGACGGTTCACGTCCGAGACGAAACCACTGCGGCCGATCTCGGCGCCATCGATGAACCGCGGGTAGGCGACCTTCAGCAGGCCGTTGCGCAGTTCGTAGAAGATGGCGGCTTCCTGCGGGGTGTTGTTCTCACCCTCGTAGTCTTCGTCGGTCAGAATCGCCGAGGCGATGTCGCGGCTGCCGGCCACAAAGGTCCGCAGCGCCTTCGACTGCTTAAAGAAGGCATTCATCTCCCAGAAGGCGTTCTGCTTCCAGTCGTTGAACGGATGGTTGTGACACTGGGTGCAGCCGACCCGCATGCCCAAGAAGATCTGCGAGACCTTGTTGGTGGCCGGGACCTGACCCTCTTGCAGGTTGTCCAGGATGAAGTTCACGGCCCCAGCGGTCGGGCCCTTGTACTCGGCCGTGCCCGGGGTGTTGCCGCCGTCGGCCGAGATCAGCTCGGCGACCATCTTGTCGTAGGGCTTGTTTTTGAGGAACGAGCGACGCAGGTACTGCTGCATGCCGGGTCGATTGACGGGGCGCTGCGGATCGTTGCCGCCGTTGCGGCCGATCAGGATGTTGGTCCAGATCGTGGTGAAGTTGCGGGCCAGCTCTTCTTCGTAGGTGGTCGAGTTCAACAGCTTGTCGACCAGCTTCTCTTTCTTGTCGGCTTCTTTGCTCGACAAGTACTCGTTTACTTCGTCCACCGAGGGGACGCGGCCCACCGTGTCGAGGAACACGCGGCGGATCCACTCGCCGTCCGTCGCGGCGGGAGCAGGCTTCAGGCCGGCATCTTCCCAACCCTGACGGATCAACTTGTTGATGTAATCGATGACTGCCTGGTCCGAGCTTGCTTTCTCGAACTTGCTCTCGGCCGCCTTCGCTCCCAGCGGAGAGATGAGGACCAGTCCGGCCATCACGAAGCAAAGCGACTTGAGGCGTAAAGTCATAGGGCCAACTCCTAAAAATGAGATCCGACAATGTACTGGTATGTCTAGCGGGCTGGATCCCTCCATCCGCCCGATTTAGCCTGCGGCTTGATGCGTCCCCACCGGACTCTCAAGCACCCGAATCTTCCCTTAACCCTCGTAGAACACAATCAAAAACCAAACTGAATCGCAAACTAATGGTTGATGATGAACTCGTTGGAGTTCAACAGCACCCAGCTCAAATCCTGCAGCGAAGCCAGCGCGTCTCCTCGGTTACCGACCCACAGCCGCTGGGCCGCGGTCTGCTCGACCGCCGAGGGCTTGCGGCCCAGGATCACGCGGTAGACTTCTTCGATCTTCTTGGCCGAAGTCCCGTGCGCCTTGCTGGCGGCTAGTTGGGCCAGGAAGCTCCCACGCTCAGTGCGGGTGGCGCGCTTGACCAGGTCGCCGTTCATCATCATCAAGGCTTGCGGGATCGTGCCGTCAAACGTCGAGGTCTCGTTGTTGTCGTCCGTCTCAAAGGTCAGCACAAACTGCTGCAGCCAGGCATGCTTCTCGCGTTCAGCCTTGAACTGGTCGGCCTCGCTCATGCGAGATACCAGCGAAGCGGGCTGAACATCGTTGTTCTCCTTCCCCTCTTCGCGGAGCGACTCGTGCGACATGCTGCGGAGCGACTCGTAGACCTGCTCGACCTCCATCTGGCGAGGATAGAAGCGGCTGAACGAGAGCCGGCCGCCACCCGTGCCGTCGATTTTTTCCGGATCGTCGGCGATGTTCTTGTCGGTCAGACGACTGGTCAGCGAGTAGGCCTCGGACAGGACGATCCAGCGGATCAGCTTCTTGACGTTGTATCCGTGCGACTGAAACTCTTCGCCTAATCCGGCCAGCAGTTCGGGGTGCGAGGGGGGATTGTGCGGACCCATGTCGTCCAAAGGCATGACAAACCCGAAACCGAAGAAGTGGGCCCACGCCCGATTCACGGCGGTCTCGCGGAAGCTCGTCGAGTGCGACAGGCGGCTGGCCAGTTCGTTGCGGCGGTTGACCAGCGTCACGTAACCGCTGGGGTTGATCTTTTCTCCCTCGAACACCGGATAAGCGGCCTTCATGAAGCCGTTGCGCCGCTCGAAGAAAATGGCCGCTTCGTTCAGGTTCGGTCGACCTTCGCCAGGGAAGTCTTCGTCAACCAGTCGGGCGAAGGTGCCCAGATCCGAAGGATCGACCTGACTGGCCGGACGAGCCCCATCGGCGACGCGGCGGGCCTTGGTCTGGCGGAAGAAGGCGTTCAGTTCCCAGAAGGTGTGCTGCTTGCGATCGTTCGAGGGGTGATCGTGGCACTGCGTGCAACTGATCTTCGTTCCCAGGAACAGTTCGGAGACTTTGTTGGTGGCCGAGATCTGGTGATTCTGCACATTGTCGAGCAGGAAGTTCACCGCGCCGTTGAAGTCTGTGTCGCCCGGCGTGTTCGAGCCATCGGCGGCGACCAGTTCGGCCATGAACTTGTCGTAGGGCTTGTTCGTGAGCAGGGCCGTTCGCAGCCAGCGCTGCAGCCCTTCGCGATGAACCGGACGACGCGGATCCATACCGCCCGAGCGACCGATGAGCTGATTGGCCCAGATCGACGTCCAGTTGCGGGCATACTCCACCACGTAGCGGTCGCCATCCAACAGGCGATCGACCAGGTTCGCCTTCTTCTCAGGGGACTTCTCGCGAACGAAGTGCGAGACCTCGTCGGCGGTGGGGATGCGGCCCAGGATGTCCAGGAAGACCCGGCGGCACCACTCTTCGTCGCTCGCAACCGGCGAGGGCGAAACGCCCGCGGCCAGCCAGCCTTCGCGAATGCGGCGATCAACAGCGGCAATGACTTCGGCGTCGCTCTTGGCGGGAACCGTGCGGGGATCCTGCTTGGTCGGCCCCTCCTTCGTGGACACGGCCAAGGGACCGTTCGTGCCGGTCCCTTCGGTTCCGTTCACCACAGGTGATTCAACGGCAGGCGTTTCAATCTGCGGCACGCTGGGGACCGATTTAGGAGCAACCACCGGCGGCGGCTCGGGACGGCGAACGATTTCGATCGGCTGCTCAGGCTTGACCGGTTCGACCACAGGGCGATTCCCCTTAGCCAAACCATCCTTGTTCGCCGGACCCTGCTTTTCGGGCTTGGGGTCCTGCTTGTGGGCGGCCAGTTCACCCAACTTGGGCAGACCGACCAGGGCCAGCACGATCGCGGCGGCGGCAGCGGCCAGCCACGAAGCCCGACGGACCAGCGAAGTCGAGCGGGCGGGGCGAGCCTCGGCGACGGAAACCTTCACCCCATTCGGGGCGATGCCGTGTGTATGGCCGTTCGTGCCATTCACGCCGTGGCCGTTGATGTAAGCGTTGCCGTTAATAGGCATCGGCAGCAGCGAGGGAGCGGGAGCAACCGGAGCCGGAACCGCGAACCGTTCCGTATTGTCGAGCAAGCGACCGGCGGCAGCCTGAAGAATCCGCGCCGAGAGGTCGGGCGGGATTTGATTCCCCACCACCTCTGCGAGGCCGGCTTCCAGGATGTGATCTTCGCGGTCGATCATGGCTTCTTACTATCCAGCTTTCGTTCCACACACTCTCGCAGGCTTTGCTTGGCCCGCTGCATCAAGTTCTTGGCCCCGTCTTCCGTCATCTCCAGGTCGGCGGCGATTTCAGAGCGGCTCTTTTCGTCGCGGTACTTCAGGTCGATGGCCCGCTTTGCTCGCTCCCCCAGACTCTTCAGGCAGTCTTGCAGGGCACTCAGGTAGGACTCGCCGGAGTCGTGACTGGCCCAGCGGCTCCAGTCGTGGTCGATCTGGTCAAACTTGACTTGATCGGCCTGATCCAGCGGGACGTTGCGGTTGGCTCGGCGAAGGTAGGACACAAACTGATTGCGGGCGACAGTGCGAAGGTAAGCGGCAGCGGCCTGCGGGCCATGATCCTCGAACGGCCGTTCCAGCACTGCCAGAAAGGTCTCTTGGGTCAGGTCATCGGCCTGCGTCGCGTCGCACCCGAGTATCCTCAGGTAGCGCCAGACGCCGGACTGATGGTCCTTGATCAGGCTGACGAAATCGATCCGGGTCACCATCGCTCACGTTCCACATCGAATAAGCGTTTCGCCCGCCCCGGACGTACTCAGCTTTCTGGGAAAATCTCGCAGCTTTTTTTCAAGAAATGTCGGCTGGTGCTAGCACGAGCGCGCAAGCATTGGTGCTGCGGCGATCGCAACTTATTCTAGCATGACAAGTTACGCTCAAGCGACAGGAACGGGAAATTTCAAACTCTGCGGCCTGGGGAAACTGGGGGGAAAGATTCAAGAAAGGGATCGAGCGAAAGGAAGGCCACGTGCAATGCACTATCTTTGAGGGGGGAATGTCAGGGCGGATCGTAGCCGCCGGGATGGAAAGGATGGCAGCGGCAGATTCGGCCGACCCCGCGCAGCGAGCCTCGCACCGCGCCGTACTTCTTGACCGCGCCGATGAAGTACTGGCTGCACGAGGGCTCGAAGCGGCAAACCCGGCCGAACACTAGGCCGATCAGCCGTCGGAGCGTCTGCTGATAGAGCCAGACCATGCCGATCAGGAGCGAGGACGGCAGATTCCAGAGCGTTTGCCCCAGACCGGGTCGCGCGAGCTCGTTCGGCGATTTAGCGGGAGCTTCATCCTGCACGGTCGTCACCCTTTCTTCTCCAGCCGCCGCATCGCGCGCCGGACCAGCGCCGGCAGCGAGCGCCGTAGTCCGGCCAGTTCCGGCTCGTCGCGGCTGACGGGGATCGTGACGACGTCCAGTCCCGGCGGCAGCGCGGCGAGTTCGAGCCGGAAGGCTTCGCGAATCAGCCGCTTCCAGCGGTTCCTCACCACGGCGTTGCCGACCTTGCGCGAAACCGAGAGCCCCAGCCGCGCGTGATCGAGCCCGTTGCTGGCTACGAACATCAGCAGCAGGTCGTCGCGCGCCGAGGCCTTGGCGTCGTAGGCACGCTTGAAGTCGAGCCCGCGCTTGATGCGATGCTGCGGTCGGAAAGGGAAGGTGACGGGCATGATCTCTTCATCATCCCCGAGCGGGCCGCGAGTTCAAGTCCGCCTCAAGGACTCAGCTGCTTGAACTCTCCCTTAAACCAGCGCTTCAGGTCGCTCTTGTAGAGCCCACCCAGGCGGTTCTCGCTCACTCCGCCCGGCAGGTTGGTCCAGGCTCCTTCGGCTGACAGATCGGTCACGAAGTGATACGACGGGCCGAACGCGGTCCGGCGACGTCCGCCGCGCAGATGTCCCTGAAATGGAGTCGCATGGCAACCGGCCAGCGGCATCGGTCCGATCCGCAGCCGGAGCGCTCGGGCGAGAAAGCCGGGCAAGAAGCGGTTCTCGAAGGTCAGCCGGTTGATTTCGCCCCACGGTCGGTCGGGCTTGCCGGCAGCGCGGCGTGCCGCCCGACGAATCAAGTCGGCCTTGTCACGTCCGCCCCACCACAGCGAGGCGTCGTTGTGCAGAATGCGATCCACGCCGGCAAACAGCAGCAGGCTGAAGTTGGGCTGGTTCGATAGATACAGCACGCGTCGCAGCCCTTGCCCGCCGTCGGTCTTGGGATCTCCGCCCAGGATCTCGAACAGTACGTTGCGGTAGAGCCGGCCGAAGCAGGTTGCTTCGAGACTGGTCGGATCGAAGCGGCCATCCCAGGCAGCCAGTCGGTCATGGAACGCCCGTAAGGGATCGCCCGTGAGGTGCGGCAGGAAGATCTTGAGCAGGTCCGTCGCTTGCAGGCTGAGTGTGTCGTATTGCAGCGTCTGCATGTCGGCCAGCGTGGCGCGGGGAAGCTCGCCCAGCCGGTCGCAGATGCGCCGGTAGCGATAGTCGGCCGCAGGGAGTGTGACTAGCCGCGGCCCGCCCGGGTCCTGATTCGCCGCGGCGACGAAACCCTCGGGCGGATCGTAACAGGCGGGCAGCTCGCGGCTGTCGACCCAGCCTTGCCAATGATTGCGCTCGTCCCAGGCGGGGAGCGGGTGAAGTCCACTGGCGTGGGAGGGGCGGACGGGATATCGCCCGCTCACCTGGCGGCCGATGTGCCCCTGCCGATCGGCGAAGATCCAGACCAGCGTCGGCTGCGGCGCTTCGCGCACGATCTGCATGGCCTGCTTCAAATCGGGAGCACGAGCCAGTTGCAGCCACGTGGCAATGCCGGACCCGGCGCCGCCGTGCTGGCCGGTCCAGGCTGAGCTGAGCAGCTTCGCGGGGCCCGTCGCGCGGGGGTCGGCCTCCAGCGTCCCTTGCCCGTTGAAGTAGACGGCAAGCGTCTCGGGCGGTTTCTTTCGCTTGCGACGAGCGATGACCTCGTTGCGGTGCTGAAAGTCGTGCCAAGCGTCGCCCCGGCGGTACTGGCAGCGGCCTTCCTGCACTCGGCAGTCCTCGACGAAATAGTCGAGCGTATCGCCCATGGCATAGGTCGTTCCCCAGGCCACATTCGCGTTGCGTCCCACCGCGATCAGTGGAGTTCCCGGCAGCGAGGCTCCGATCACATAATCTTGCGGACCCCAGCGCATCACCACTTCGTACCAGGTCGTGGGCAGACGATCGATTTCCAAGTGCGGGTCCGAGGCCAGCAGCGGACCGCTGGTCTTACCTTCGGCGCCGTGCGCCGGCCAGGTGCGGTCGGGCGAGACCGCCCAGGCGTTGCTGCCGGTCAGCTTGGGGAGATCCATTTCGGCCAGCGCCTGGTCGCTCATGTTCTGCGTGGTCTTAACCTCGCGCAGCAGTTCGAAGTCGGCGTGATCTAGGTGGGGCGAATACAGCTCGCGAAGCTGCGCGGGATCGAAGCCGGCCAGGATCATGTCCAGGATGACGCGCTCGGCCCGTTGCTGCCCCATGGCCAGGCCGGCGAAGGCCAGTAGGTTGCCGATCAGCAGCACCGCCTGAGGATCCCACGGCGTTGCGCGGAAGCGAATCGCCCGCATCGCCAACGAGGGGCCGGCCTGGCGCAGCCCGTCGTTCACGCCAGCCGAATAGTCAGCCAGTTGGGCGCGCTGGTCCTGGGGGAGCTTCTGCACTTCCTGATCGAGGCCCAGATAAAGACCGGCCCGGCGGAAAAAGCGATCGCTCTCCATGGCGGCCGGCTTGTCGGAGAGGAGTTCAGCCGAGCGACCCTGGCCCACCACGCGCGAAAAGAGCAACTGCGTGCGGCGATCCAGGGCGTGCATGTAGCCCAGGCCGTACAGGGCGTCTTCGAATCGTGTGGCCCGGATGTGAGGCACGCCCGCCTTGTCGCGCGAGACCTCGATCTGCCGCTGAGAATGCTTAAGCTCGAGGCGCGTCATGTCGCTCACCGGGCGTGGGAAAGGATGCCGTAAACTAGCCCGGTCCGCGCGCCAGGGGAAGAGCCGACCGCACGCCCGCTAGCGTCCCGAATCGCAATTTGACGTCTGTAGGGAACGCAGACGGGGTTTATCGGTCCGCACTGGTTTAGTGAGCGGCAAGGCGCTAGCCGCCGGTGAATTTGCGTTGTCAGAGGGGCTACCGGCGGCTAGCGCCTCGCCGCTCACCTGCAACGTCGAATCGCAATAGGTCACCACACTTCTGAGACATTAAGCTAGCGAAGCAGGCTCAGATCCAGATCGACCACTACCGGCCAATGATCCGAGGTCTTCAGATCCGTGGTGTGACTGATGAACACGCGGCGCACGGCTGGCATCAGCGACTTGTGCAGCAGGATGTGGTCGATCATCGTTTTCGCGTCGTCCGGGTCGTCGGCCCCGTCCTCGTTGCGGTCCCAGTGCGAGGTATAGCGGTCGGCTTTTCGCACGATGCGCTCGGCCGCGTTCACCAGTTCGGTCCCTTCGGCTTCGGGATCGTAGTCCTTCAAATCGGCCAGCACTTTGGTCTGCGTGCTGCGCGTGTCATCGCGGTCGGGCACGTCGGGGTCGTAGTCGTTCAGGTCGCCAATGATGATCGGCGTGTAACCGCGGGCCACGATCTCGCGGCGCACGATCCGCTGCGCCACGCGGGCTTCGGCCGAGCGCTGCGCATTGGCGTAAATATTGTCGGGGTTGGCTTTCAGATGCAGCCCCAGGAAACCAAGCTTGCGGCCGCCGATGGTGAAGTAGTAAACCGCCTGGCGGGTGATCGAAGTCTCGCGGTCGAGCTGATTTCCCATGAGATCAGTGAACGAGTACTTCTCCTGGAAGGGGTTCCCTGCGACGCGCGAGTAGCACGAACGGATCGGCGCGTTCTCGACCGAGTCGGGCTTGAGCTTGGTGATGAAGGCCACGTCGAAATCGGTGAAGGTATCGCCCGACTCGACATGGTAGCCCTCGTACTCCTTCAGCCCCTTCTCGTGCAGCAGCTTGACCAGATGGGCCACGCTCTCGGCGTTGGTCACTTCCAGCAGGTTCAAAATGTCGGGATCGAGCGTCTGAATCAGCTCAGCCACGCGTTCGAAGTGGACCTCGCGGGCGGTGTTCCAGCGGAAGCGCTCCAGCCGGGCCTTGGCCCCGGGAGGGACCAGGCACTGCGCGTTGAAGTGCATGATGCGCAGCGGCTGCTTGGCCGGCTCGCCTGCGAGCGATGCGGAAGAGGCCAGCAAGATGAATGTCGCCGAGAACAGAATTCGACGCATCGGGGGACTCCTTAGACGGGAATCAAGAATCCGGCGGCCGCTACCAGCCCGGCGATCATCACCGAGAGCCCCACGATCAACAGCGCCTTCTTGCGGTCTTGCTTGCGGTACTCGGCCTGCTCCACGGTATCGGTCTTGCCGACTTCGGGACCGAAACTAAAGACCCCGCCCATGCCGTACTTGGCACAGAAGCCCATCTGGGCCTGGATGATGCCGATCGCTCCCATCATGGCGGGAAAGAAGAGCGACAGCCGCCAGAGCGGTTCGACCTTGGCGGAGATGAAGTATCCCCACAGGATCAGTGTGCAGGCAATACCGAGCCAGCCGACGAACTTGCGAAGCTTGATCTCCTCGCGGCCGATGTTGCAGACGCCGGGGACATACGTAGATGCCATGGAATGCCTTTTAATATGTCTCGTATGTTGTCAGGGTGCGAGCGGTGATTGTCCTTCACCAGTCGCTTTGCGCAAAGCGGGAGGAGGGATATCGCGCTCGTCGAGCGGCGGGATTTCGTCGACGTAGGTTTCGACGACCTGCCCATCGCGCCAGATGACGATCTTGTGGCCGTTGGCCTTGGCTTCGATCATCACCTTGCGGACCGCTCGTTGCAGAGCAGCCATGGCCATTTGCCAAGAAGGCGGATCTTGAGAGCTTACGTCAGTTGCCACGAGTCACCTCTCTCACGGTGTCCAACACTTTGCATTGCAACTCGGGATCATACAAGGTTGGAACGCCATCCTCTTCGCGAAGGATCAAGTGCGGTGCGTTTGCCGAGTTATCGATCAGCATCCAGCGATCCAACATCGGCCGATATAGTTCGATCAGGTTCCGCAGCCCGAGCGCATATCTCCTGCGGATCACCAGTTCAGGAATATCGTGACCCCCTTGCCGCACCCGCTGCGCCACGCGACTGATCGCCATTTCCACCGTCGGCAGCCACAAAAAGTAAAGGTGGATCCGGTAGCCGTCCTGTTTCATTTTCCGCAGCATGGGGGCATAGGTTCGCCCCGCCAAGGTCGTCTCGAAGGCAAAGTCCTGTCGCTCGGCGGCCACCTCCCGAATCCGTTCCAACAAAACTCGTGCGGCCAGCGCGGCGCTCCGCGTCGGATCGAACGGCGAGAGTCCCGCGGCGATCAAGTCGGCGTTGAGAAACTCGACGCACTGCGCATAGAACGGCAGAAACTCGCGCGCAAAGGTCGTCTTCCCCGCGCCATTCGGTCCGGCGATCACGTAAACCGTAGGCATATCGAACGTGTAACCAAGCTTGAAGAGTTCTCGTACGTTATCATAACAGAATCGGCCATCCGAACGATCGTTTCATAGGCTTGACGGCTCCCCTGACCCCGCCGACGATTGCAAGTGGCATCGTGCTGGATGCTCCCCCTTCAGTTCCTCTTCGCTCGAGCTTTGCATGCCATCCAAGCAGGACCTTCCCGCGCTGGCCGATCTGGTCGGCGACGGCGCCTCCGCTCTCTTTGAAGTCGAAACCAAAGGCTACGGCCCACGCGGCAGCCTGCCCCTTTCCGCGGAGATGCTCCGCGACAGCCCCAGCGGAGATCTGTTCGGCCTGACGCAGAACGCCGGCATGGGCTGGCCCGTGACCGAGATGCTTGGCCCGCAGATGCTGATCCTGAGCACGCAGGGGGGAATCCGCGCCGAGGACGGCAAGCCGATCGCGCTGGGCTATCACTCCGGCCATTGGGAGGTCGGACTGCTGATGCAGGCGGCCGCCAAGGAACTGAAGTCGCTGGGCTGCGTCCCCTTCGCCGGTTTTGTGAGCGATCCCTGCGACGGCCGCACGCAGGGGACCACGGGCATGTTCGACAGCCTCCCCTTTCGCAACGATGCCGCCACGGTCTTCCGCCGGCTGATCCGCTCGCTCCCCACCCGCAACGGAGTGTTGGGCGTGGCGACCTGCGACAAAGGCCTGCCGGCCATGATGATGGCCCTGGCCAGCATGCACGATCTGCCCAGCGTGTTGGTCCCCGGCGGGGTGATGCTGCCCCCGGTCGATGGCGAAGACGCCGGCAAGATTCAAACCATCGGGGCCCGCTTCTCGCACGGAGAGTTGTCCCTTGAGGACGCCGCCGAGCTCGGTTGCCGCGCCTGCGGTTCGCCCGGCGGGGGCTGTCAGTTCCTCGGCACTGCGGCCACCAGCCAGGTCGTGGGCGAAGCCTTGGGCATGTCGCTGCCCCACTCGGCGCTGGCCCCCAGCGGGCAGCCGATCTGGCTCGATATGGCCCGCAAGAGCGCCCGCGCGCTGGTGGCGCTGCACGAACACAAGCGGAACATGCGCGACATCCTGACGCCGGCCGCGATCACCAACGCCATGACGGTCCACGCGGCCTGCGGCGGTTCGACGAACCTGCTGCTGCACCTGACGGCGGTCGCCTTTCACGCCGGCGTCCCGCGGCCGACCGTGGCCGAGTGGACCGCGGTCAATCGCCGCGTGCCGCGCATTGTCGACGTGCTTCCCAACGGCCCGGTCGGGCATCCCACTGTGCGGCTGTTCCTGGCCGGCGGCGTTCCCGAGATCATGCTCCATCTGCGGCGGCTCGATCTGCTCGATCTAACGGCGCTCACCGTCACCGGTCGTCCACTGGGAGATGTCCTCGACTGGTGGGAGCGAAGTGATCGCCGACAGGTGCTTCGGCAGGTGCTGCGCGACCGGGATGGCGTTGATCCCGACGACGTAATTCAGACGCCAGCCAAAGCCCGCGAGCGCGGACTGACCAGCACCGTCTGCTTCCCGGTGGGGAACCTGGCCCCCGAGGGCTCCGTCATCAAGAGCACGGCCATCGATGCCTCGGTGGTGGACGCCGACGGGGTCTATCGCAAGACCGGCCCGGCGCGGATCTTCACGCGCGAAATCGACGCCATTGCGGCCATCAAGGGTCGCAACAACAAGGGCGAACCGGTCGAGCCGCTCAAGTCGGGCGATGTGCTGGTCCTCTGCTGCCGCGGTCCGCTGGGCTCCGGCATGGAAGAGACCTATCAGATCACGTCCGCCCTGAAGCATCTGAAGTTCGGCAAGCATGTGGCCGTGATTACCGACGCGCGGTTCTCTGGCGTGAGCACCGGCGCCTGCATCGGGCACGTCAGTCCCGAGGCCCTGGCCGGCGGTCCGATTGGCAAGCTTCGCGACGGGGACAAGATCCGCATCGTCGTCGATCGGGTGAACCTGTCGGGGACGATCGATCTGATCGGCGACGCCAGCGGCGACTTCTCGGCCGAGGACGGCAAGTGCGTGCTCGACGCGCGTCCCTTGGCGGACAATCTTCGCCCCGACCGGATGCTGCCGGACGACACGCGGCTGTGGGCGGCGCTACAAGCCGTGAGCGGCGGGACCTGGGGAGGCTGCGTGCACGACGTCGACCGAATCGTGGAAGTGTTGGAGGCGGGCCGCAAGGCGCTGGCAGAGAAGGGGACGTAGGCGTTGTTCGCGTAGGTATTGGGGGAACACTCTCAAGACCCTTCCTGCTCCCTCCCACTTGTGGGGAGGGCTGGGGAGGGAGGCTGCTCTTCCGCCTGCACCGCCCTTTTGAACAGGAGGCAGCGAGCGTGGGCCACGTGAGTGGCAAGGTGGCCGCGAAGACGGAACGGGACGAGCGGTGGCGCGGCTATGTCACCAACGGTGGTGACGGAGCGGTAACCTGGCACCCACGATCGCGACTGTCCGCGAGTCGGGGCTGTGGGCCACGGAGTCGTGGGTGACGCAGCAACGCGGGTGGGCGGCGCGGGCGCAAACATGGCAACCAGCAATTGGGCCGTGTCACCAACGGTGGTTCTGGAAGCTATTTTTCGCCGTCCCTCATCGTACAATGCTCGATGGCAGCACAAACGCCGTTGACGCTACTGTGGTGACGCGGCACTTTTTCAAGCAGTTTCACAGTTTCACCCGTGAAGTCACGTGGCGAACCCAAATAGAGAAGAGAATGATGATAACTTCACGCATTTGGAACCTAAGCGCTTTCGCGCTCGTTGGCTCGCTGGCGTGGCTCGGCGCGGTAGCCCCAGTCCACGCTCAGGGCGAGAAACCCAACATCGTCCACATCGTCGCCGACGATCTTGGCTGGAAGGATGTCGGCTTCAACGGTTGCACGGACATCAAGACGCCCAACATTGACTCGCTGGCCGCAGGCGGCGCTAAATTCTCGCAGTTCTACACCCAGCCCATGTGCACCCAAACGCGCGCCGCGCTCATGACGGGCCGCTATCCCTTCCGCTACGGCCTGCAAACCTTGGTCATTCCTTCCGTGTCAAGCTACGGGCTGGACACCGCTGAGTGGCTCATGCCGCAGTGCCTGAAGGAGGTGGGCTATAAGACCGCGATCGTCGGCAAGTGGCATCTGGGCCATGGCGACAGGAAGTACTGGCCGAAGCAGCGCGGCTTTGATTACCAGTACGGCCCGCTGATCGGCGAGTTGGATTACTTCACCCACAGTGAGGGGGGCGTACTCGACTGGTTCCGCGACAATGAACCGCTGAGGGAGGAAGGCTATACCACTACACTGATCGGCAAGGACGCCGCAAAATTGATCGAAAGGCACGACCCCGCGACGCCGCTCTATCTTTATCTCACCTTCAACGCTCCGCACACCCCTTATCAAGCCCCACAAGAATACGTCGACCGCTATCCGAACATCAAAGATCCGACGCGCCGCACGTACGCCGGCATGGTTAGCTGCCTCGATGACGAGGTCGGCCGCGTCGTCGCCGTGCTCGACAAGAAGAAAATGCGTGGGAATACGCTTATCCTATTTCACAGCGACAACGGCGGCACGCGCAATGCGAAGTTGGCCGGCGTCCTGGCTGACATGTCGAAGGCCACTCTTCCCTGCGACAACGGGCCCTATCGCGAAGGTAAGGGCACGAACTATGAAGGCGGCACGCGCGTCTGCGCGATTGCCAATTGGCCCGGACACATCAAGGCTCAAGTCGTTGAAGGCCTAGTACACGCGGTTGACCTTTACCCCACGATTGCCTCACTCGCCGGCGCGTCCACCAAGAAATGCAAGCCGCTCGACGGAGTCAACGTCTGGGACACCATCGCTCAGGGCAAGCCCTCGCCACGCTCGGAGATCGTCTATAATGTTGAGCCGTTCCGCGCAGCGATCCGGCAGGGGGACTGGAAATTGATCTGGCACGCGACGCTTCCGACGAGCGTCGAGTTATTCGATCTCGCGAAAGACCCGCACGAAAGGACCGACCTCGCGACAGCCAATTCAGACAAAGTAGCCGCCTTACAGCAGCGTCTTAACGTACTGGCGAAAGAAGCCGCCAAACCCCTGTTCCTCGTAGACCAGTTCAAGGTGGTGATGAAGAACGCGAAAGGCGAACCCATTTTGCCGACGGACGAGAACTACTCCAGCATGGAACGCCTTGACTAAGGTTACCGTTCCGTCACCACCGTTGGTGACATAGCCGCGCCACCGCTCGCCCCGTTCCGTCTTCGCGGCCACCTTGCCACTCACGTGGCCCACGCTCGCGTCTGTCGCGGCGCCACGGCACCAGCCACGCCCCCTGCGGCCACGTTGCTGGTTGCTGGTTCGGTGATCAACCATCACCTACGCAACCCGCAAAGCCACTCCGCTCGGGCCCGCGCAGCGCAGCCGCCGCCGCATGGCGAACAACGCCCTCCACTCTCTTCCTGCTCCCTCCCACTTGTGGGGAGGGGGGTTGCAGTTCGTTCAAGTTCCCAGGACGAGACGTGAGTAAAGTCTAAATAAATTACATAATCAGATTAACATTGACCTAATGACATGCTATACTGCACGATGGGTAGAAGGCCAGTGCGCGGATCGATCGCCCCGGAAAGCCCGGAGACTACATTTCCCCAGAGGGGATTCGGAGCCTAGCCCTGGGTTGGCCCGCGCAGCGCGGCCTACCCAGGGATCGCGACGCCATCTACGCGATTCTTGGGGCAGCCGCTGGCTTCGCCAGCGGCTGCCCCAAGACGACGAGAAAAGAAGGGAATAATGGAAACGGGAAACCCTGGGTAGGCCGCGCTGTGCGGGCCAACCCAGGGCTATGCTCCGTTATCCCCTTTGGGGAACAACCTCGGCGACCACGATCAGCATCGCCAACTCGCAAAGTTACGCGCTGGGGTCAGCGCCGGCGCTGATTCAACCCGCAAAGTTACACGGCCCACGAGGTGTTCAGACCCACTCAACTCGCAAAGTTACGCGCTGGGGCCAGCGCCGGGCGCTGATTCAACCCGCAAAGTTACACGGCCCACGAGGTGTTCAGCCCACTCAACTCGCAAAGTTACGCGCTGGGGTCAGCGCTGGGGTCAGCGCCGGCGCTGATTCAACCCGCAAAGTTACACGGCCCACGAGGTGTTCAGCCCACTCAACTCGCAAAGTTACGCGCTGGGGTCAGCGCGGGCGCTGATTCAACCCGCAAAGTTACACGGCCTACGAGGTGTTCAGACCCACTCAACTCGCAAAGTTACGCGCTGGGGTCAGCGCAGGCGCTGGGGTCAGCGCAGGCGCTGGGGTCAGCGCGGGCGCTGATCTTCAACCCGCAAAATTACACCGAGGGCGCGCGAATCGAGCCTCCAGATACTCCCTCCCCTCGAAGAAAGGTCAGGCCGGTTGGCCGGAAGTCTGAGCACGGCGGATTCATGCTGGCTGTCCGTGAACCAAACCTCCGCTCGGGCCGTTCCCATTTCATCGGTCAGGCTCGGGCGGTCGTTTCCACGACCACCCCCTGCCTTCCTCTCCCACTTCACGTCGCGCTCTCGTCGTTTTCTGCCGCTTCTTGCGAAGAACGACCCGTGCGTCCGACTTCACTCAAGCATCTTGAAAGGGTTGCGCTCATGGATTGCTCAGCCTATCCCGTCGCTCCGCCAAAGATCATCGTGTCCGCGAACGACAGGATCACCAAACCCGAAAATGCCTCGCAGGATAAGTATCTCCCTGGTCCTGCTCCCAAATACGGCCAGGACTTCACCTATGGAATCGGACGTCGCGCCCCCAAGGGACAGAGCGTCGGAACGACCGTGGCCGAGCTCCGGCCCCGCATGGAACGCCTGCTTCGTTTCTTCGCCGATGGAGATGACACGGGAATGGCCCGGCGGCTGTTCGACAAGTTCCTGGCCAAACAGAACACCGTCTACTACTTCGATGACAACGACCTGAACGCCGCCGCGGCTCAGCACGAGAACATCACGGAGTTCTGTGCCGAGGCCCTGGGGGCCGGCTGGCCGTACGGCATCTCCCCTTCGCCCGGCAAGACGCGGATCCACCAGGCCCTGAAAGCCGCCAACTGGGACATCGGCAAAGTGGCGGTCCCGATCGATATGAAGACGCCGGCTTTCAGCAACGGGAGCAAGTATCGCAGCACCGGAGACTTCAACAACGGGCTGGGACTGATGATCAACGGCATCCAGTACGCGTACGGGATCGTGACGCACTACCGGCACGATGCCACGATCGGGTTCTACTGCATGAACGTCAAGTTTGTGTTCTATGACGTCTTTGGAGTCGATGACGACGACCTTCGCCAGTACGGGGCAGACAATGGCGAGGGCCAGCTATCGTTCTCGTTGATGGGGCAAGGGATCACCGCCTGGTGGCAATTGCAGCACCAGTTCGGTTACCCCCCATTGGTGACGCGGTGCGTGGTGAACAAGACCTTCACCGTGCCGACCAGTTGGTGAGGAAGCGCAGGGCGCATGAGAACGGGTAGCAGCCTTTGGGCCGCTACCCGGTTCTTGGAAGAGGTCGAACTACCGACGCTACATCGCCGCTACCAGGCTGCCGTGAACGATGGCCCCTTCGAAGACAAGCGCCGATACATGGTCGCCCCGGCGCGATTCAGCCCGATACTCCTCCCCGTCGCCGACGGTCGCGGTCTGCGTCCAGGAGAGCGCACCCGTCGATTGAAGCAGCTCCTCAACCTGTGCGACCGAAGCAGCGTCTTCGACTTGCCCGGCTTCCAGAGCATCGAGCACGATGCCGGACAGCAGGCGGTCCCAGACCTTCTCGCACGTCGCAGGTTTGTCGAAGAGATCCACCGACACGACGCGGCGGCCGATGGCCACCGCGACTCCGGCGGCGCCATCCACATACTTCAGATTCAACTGGAACGAGGCGATGCGATCCTGACAGGAATCGAACGTATCGGACATGGCCGAGGTGTCCGACGTCACACCATGCGCAGCGTTGAGCGAAGCAACTTCGCGCCAGACTTCGCCCTGGTCCGAAGTGTGACCTCGATCTTCCTTGACGGAGCGGCTCACCGAAGCCTTGAGCGCCCGCCGCACCTTCGATGGCGAGTGAGAACCCTTCGATCCGAAGTAACGCGATTTGAACTGCCATCGACCTTGCTCAACGCACGAGACAGGGATCTTAAGCTTCGTGTGTGCGGCAATCAGAACCGACGTATTGAGAATGCGATTCTGCTTGGCTCCTACCAGTTCCTCACCCTCCAGGAACAGAACTTTTTGACCCCCTTTGTTCTCGACCAGCAGGTTCGGGACGGAACCTCCTTCGCTGACCTCCTCGACCAACAGCGACGCATCTGCCAGAGCCTCGTCCGACAGGCGGTAGCCGACCGAGCCCACGGAATCCGTGAAGATTGGGAAAACAGACAAGGCTTCGTGACGAAGGGGGACACCCACGCGGAGACGGGGAAATGCAACAGTCATGGAAGGGCTCCGATCGAGGAAGATGAGTTCGCCTCCATCTTAGGCACACGGTGTGACAGGGCCTGTCCGGGCCTCGCCTGCTTTCTCGCTTGCTGGGAAGTACACAGCCGAACAATGTCACACCCTGGTCACTCGCTGGGGCCCCTGTACAGGCGTTACGTGAGACAGGCCCTGACAGGGCCCTGGGCTAGAACGGGCCCACAGTTCACCCCCAACGTATGCCTAACCTCGGGTCAACCATGTCCGACTTCGCCAATCGTGCAGAAAAAACTTGCCCTGGTGAAATCGGCCCTTATGATCGGAGGCTCGCACGTCACCTCTTTGCGCCAGGATCGCCCATGTCCCACGATCCGCAGTTGCTCCGTCAATGGAGCCTGCTCAAAATCCTTTCCGCGCGACACTACGGCGCCACGATCGAGGAGATGGCCCAGGAGACGGGCGTCGATCCGCGCACGATTCGCCGCTATCTCAAGATGTTTCAGAACGTGGGCTTCCCGTTGGAGGCCACCAAGCGAGCGCACGGCTGCAAGGTCTGGACGCTCAAGGCGGGCGCCTCGGGCACGCCTGATATCAGCTTCACGTTCGAGGAGGCGATCGCGCTTTGGCTAGGCCGGCGGTTCCTGGAGCCGCTGGCCGGCACTCCGTTGTGGCAGGCGGCGCAGAAGGCCTTCAAGAAGGTGCGAGCCTGTCTCTCCCATACCGCGCTGGCCTATCTCGACAAGATGGCCGGGCGGTTGCACCAGACGGGCCTGGCGGGCGACTACTCCGAAAAGGCCGAGTTGATTGACCGCTTGATGGTGGCCATCGAAGACGCCCATGTGACCTTTGTGAACTACCAGTCGCTGTCGGCCACGGAGCCCGTGCAGTACGAACTGGAGCCATTGGGGATGGTCTACCACCGCGGGTCGATCTATCTGGTCGCCACGTCGCGCGAGCACCGCGAACTGCGGCACTTCAAGATCGATCGGATCAGCGACGTGGCGGTCGAGCCGTTCAAGTTCGAGCGTCCCGCCGATTTCGATTTATCGGCGCATCTGGCCGGTTCGTTCGGCGTCTTTCAGGGGAACGACGATATACAGGTCCGCGTCCGTTTTCGTCCGCCGGTGGTTCGCTACGTCCAGGAGAAAAAGTGGCATGCCAGCGAGCAGCACACCCCGCAGCCCGACGGCACGCTGATCGCCGAGTATCGACTGACCAGCGTGGAGGAGATCAAGCGTTGGCTGCTGAGCTTTGGGCGTCACGCCGAAGTGCTGGAGCCGGCCCGTCTGCGATCCGAGATGCAGGCTGAAGTACAGGCTTTGGCATCGATGTACGAGGAGCCCGCGGGTAAGGACGCCAAGACCGCCCGTGCCAATGGCAAGCTTGTCAGGAAGGCCAAGTAGATCCCGCGATGCTGTTCGAATCGACGCGGCGGTGCTATTTGAAGACGGTGGTCTTCGGCATGGCCGTCTTCATCCGTTCGACACCCGTCGGGCTGATCTTGGTTTGGCGGATGTTGAGGTGACCCAGGTGGCCGAACTTCACCAGGTCGTCCAGCGACTCATCGGTAACCCGCGTGGCGCCTCGCACGCCCAGTTCCTTCAGATGCGACATCTTCTGAAGGGTGCCACTTCGAATCCCCTGGTCCGTGATGCCGCGGCAGTAGCTCAGTGATAGACGCTCGAGGCTGATCAACTGCGACAGATGGGGCAACGTGGCGTCGTTGATGTTGTTGTGCTCGAGCCCCAGCGACTTCAGGTTTAACTTGACGAGATGTTCCAATCCTGGCCCGTCGATTTCGTTCCACTCGAGCGCCAGATACGCGAGCTTGGGCGAACCTTGCAGATGCTTCAGCCGATTGTCCGTCAGGCCGCAGTCCATCAGGTGCAGCTCCTCGACCGATTCGAGCTTCGCGAGCGCCCCCAAAGCTTCGTCAGAGAGTTGGGCATGGACAATCGTGAGCTTTCGCAGCGACTTCCAGGCGGAAAGCGTCTGCAGTTCGGTCGCGGTGATCTCGCGCTCGCCCAACGTCAGCGTGTTCAGTCGATGACATGCCTGCAAGTGCTTCACGGTCTGGTCGTCGATCGCGGCGGGCAAGCTCAAGGAAGACAGCTTGGGAAAGGCCGACAGACCCACAAGATCGGCGGAGGTGAGCCGCGCGTCGAGCAGATCGAGCCGCTCCAGGGTCTTGATGGAAGCCAACGCCTGCACCACGTTCCCCGTGATGCGCGGACGGTCCGGGCGCTGCGGCAGGAAGGGATAAGACCACTGCGGGGGACCGAAGCCCGGCTTCTCGTAGCGCAGGACGGGCGACACCGAGAACGACCGCAGCTTCGTCAGGCCGGCAAGCGCCGCCAGCCCCTGGTCGGTGACGCTCGTTTCGTACAACGCGACGTGTTCCAGGTCCGGCATGGTTGAGACGAGCGCCAAGAGCTCGTTATCGACATTGCTCCCCCACAGCCCCAGATGCGCGAGCTTGGGAGGAGTCGAGTCCGTCCAGCGAAAGAACGTCAAAGAGCCGCGGCGACCTTCCACGACTCCCGCCTTCTGCATGCGATCAATGGCCTCGCGCATCTCGGGCGAGGTGATCCCGTCGGTTCGTATCCCCACGGCACCGACCTTTGCCGGCGTGGCATCCGTTGGTGATTTGGCATCCTTCGCCGCGGCATCCTTCGCCGCGGCATCCTTCGCCGCGGCATCCTTCGCCGCGGGGGGCACTTCTGCCGCCGACACGGCGAACCACAAGATCGACGCGGCCCATGCTGCCGTGAAGCGGAAAGGTAGCTGCATGTTCATCAGGCCATCACCTCTTTCAAGGGGCCGGTGCTGTCGCCGTGGCGTTCGACGGGAATGCCGATGCCTTGCAGCAGCGACAACCACAGATTGCAAAGGGGAGTCCCCTTGCGCACGACCAGACTTTGCCCCAGCTTGATGCCGCTCGCTCCCCCGGTGACGAGGGTCGGGCAGTTGTCGAGCGAGTGGCCGGTGCGAAGGTTGCTGCCGTAGACCAGGCAGGTATGGTCGAACAGCCGCGAGCCGTCGGATTCACGGGTAGCCTTGAGCTTGTTGATCAACCCGGCTAGCAGCTCGCTTTGGGCGGCGTCGCGGCGCTGCGAAGCGTCGAGCTTTTCGCCCAACACCGCGTGATAGTGGCTCATATCATGCGGGTGGACCTTGATATCCAGACTGGTCAGAAGCGTGCTGACCGGCTGACGATAGGTGAGGACGCGCGTGCTGTCGGTGCGGATCGCCGCGACGATCAGCTCGTACATCAGGGCGATCTCTTCCCGACCCGCCAGAAGGCTCGTCGGTTCGTCGCGCAGCGCAGCCGGCTGAGGCGCTCCGAGCCATTGCTCTTCTTTGCTGAGCCGCGTCTCGATGTCGCGGATGCTCTGGAAGTACTCGTCGAGCTTCGAGTTGTCGGTCTTGTTCAGCTCGCGCTGCAGGCTGTGGCCGTTCTCAAGCACCGTATCCAGCACGCTCCGACGCCGGGCGAGCATCTCTTTCTGCTGCTCCAAAGGAGTGGAATCCTTCAGAAACAGCCGACGGTAGAGCTGGAGCGGACTGTCGAGCCCTCCGATCGGCTTGCCGCGCACGTCCCAGGCCAACGACAAGCCAGGCCCGTGCCCTGAACCGCCCGTGGTGTCACTGCCCGTAAGCTGCAGTGACTCGAAGCGCGTTTGCTGGCCGAATCGCGCCGCCGCGACCTGATCGGCCGAGATGCTGTTGTGGAAGCTCTGGCCGGGCTCTGCGTAGCGATTCGCCCCGGTAAGCCACATGGTGCTTCCCCAGTGCCCCTCGTTGGCGAACTTGTTCCACAGACCTTGAATCACCGAGAAGTCCGCTTTGTGTCGCGCCAACGGCTCCAGACCCGGGGGCAACGTGTAATCCGGCCCCGGCTGGTTGATGTCGGGGTACCAGGTCCCCTCAGTCACTCCCCAGCCAAAGCCCAGGAACACGAGCCGCTTGGGCGGAGCCGCGACCGCCGCCGGGGCCGCCAGCGACTCCAGGGCCGGCAGGGCAATCAAGGCGCTGGTGGACTGAAGAAAGCGACGGCGCGAAAAGAGGCTTGTCATCTGTGAGTGTCCTCAACAGGAGTGTTACTTGGTCTGAAATTCTCGACTGCGGACCAGCGTCTGGACGAACTCTCGCAGGCCCAGATCCTTCTGGCGCGCCTGCCGCAGCATCACCTCCATCAGGGCTTCGTCGTGAAAGCCCACCGGACGGCCGAAGGCGTACTCGATCAGGGCGGCGCTAAAGCTGCGGGCGAAGGACTCGGACTTTCCGGCGATGATGTCTCGCAGCTCGTAGAAGTCCTTGAAGGCGGGCCCGTTATGTAGCGCCGCCGAGGGATCGATCGTCCACGACTTCTTGGTTGACCCCGGCACCGGCTTGCCGCTGGCGTCCATCGCCTGGTAGGTGTCCAACGTGCGCCACTGGCCAACTGCATCGAAGTTCTCCAGCCCCAGGCCGATCGGATCGATCTTGCGGTGGCAACTGGCGCACTGCGCCGCTTCCTGATGGATGCGAAGCCGTTCGCGCGGGGTGAGCGATTGCGCCGCCAGGCGGGTGATCGCCGGCACATTGGCCGGCGCCGGCGGGGGAGGATCGTTGAGCAGCTTGCGAAGCACCCAGGCCCCACGTTCGACCGGACTGGTCCGCTCGCCGTTGCCCCCCATCACGCTGACCGCCGCCATTCCCAAGAGCCCGCCGCGCGGAGAACCCTGCGGCACAGGAGTCCTTTGGAACTCATCGCCTGCGACCCCTTCGATGCCATAGAAGCTGGCCATCAGGGAGTTCACTACGACCGCATCAGACTTCAGCAGTTCGCGCAAGCTGGCGTTGTGCCGCAGCAGGTAGGCGAAGGTCTGGTCGACTTCATGCCGAGCCGCCAGCTTGGTGCTGTCGTCGAAGCGAGGATACAACGCGTGGTTGATCTCGAAGAAATCGAGTCGGTCCATGCCCAGCCACTGGTCGATCAACGGAGAAACGAAGCCAGCGGACCGCGGATCGTCCAAGAGCCGATTCGTCTGGGCCGCAAGAACCTCGGGCTTCGAGAGCTCTCCCCGGCGAGCGAGTTCGCGGAGGGCCGCATCCGGAGGAGCTCCCCACAGGAAATACGAAAGCCGCGTGGCAAGCTCCAGATCGGTGAGCGGCCGGGGCTTCTCGTTCGATGGCTCTGCCAAGTACAGGAACCTGGGGGACGCCAGCACCACCGCCAGCGTCTGTCTGAGAGTAGCGCCATGCTTCCCGCCCGACTTGCGGCCGACTTCGTAAAGGCCCAGCAGCCGATCGACATAGGCTTTCGTCGGCGGCGAGCCGCGGAACGCCTCGAGCGCGAAGCGCTCCAGGGCGGCCCGAACGTCCGCGATCGGCGGACTGGCTTTGTCGTCCAGCGGAATCTGCAGCGCCGCCAGGCCCGGCGACGAGGGAACTGCGTCGGCGGGGTGGTACTCGAGTTCCATCCAGTCCACCCACAACACTGCCGGGGGGCCGACTTTGTTTCGCTTCACGGCTTCGTTGAAGAGCCGACGCGTGGTCTCGATATGGTCGTTCGTCCCTTTCTCGCGAATGAAGAGGACGCGGTCGCTGCGGTCCGAATGTTTGCGTGTTAGTGTCCAGGGAATCTCAATCACCTGCGGCTCCGCCATGGTGCCGGTGATGTGATGCGTGCGAAGCACCTGGCCATGGCGAGGATTGATGCCAAACTCCAGGAAGCGCCGCTCGGCGGGGGCGTCGTCCGTGGCGGCAATCCGGATCCGCACGGTGTAGTCGCCCACGGGCCAGCCGAAGGGAGCCATCAGCGTGATCCACGAGTTCACGCGGTCCTGCTGGCCGATGGTCAGATACGCGCCGCGGTCCAAGGCTGGCAGCCCCAGATAGTAGCGGTAATAGGGATGGTTCCCCGTCAGGCCGGCGGCGCGGTTGGCTTTGTCGGCGTTGTTCTCGCCGGTCGCGAAACCGAACGTCTCGGGCGACGGCGCTCCTTGGATCTTGGACCAAGAGCGCCGCAGGATGGCGTCGTCCTTGGCCGTCTTGCGGATCTCGGCCACGATTGCCTGATTCTGGGGCTGGGCCGCAGCGGCCATGACGGCGGCCACCCATTTCTGGCCCCGCTCGGTAGCATCGAACTCTTCGTTCACAAACTTGGTGATCGTGGGGAGCGATTCCTCTCCTTCAAATCGAAGCTTCTTTTGAACTCCGGCCGACGCCTGCCGATCGAAGGCTTCATCGAGCGCTTCGCGCCCCAAGGCCAGATACTGCTCGAACTGGTCGCTGGACATGAACAGGTTCGAGCCGACCGTATCGAAGCTCCCGGAGCCGGAGTCGCTGGGCAGTTCCGAGACGTTGATCTCGACCCCCAGCAGGGCGCGAAGCGTGTTGCGGTATTCGCGGCGGTTCAGCCTTCGCATCGTCATCGCGCCCCGTTGATCGCCCAGGCTCTTTCGCGCGGCGACCATCACGTTGGCCAGGTTATCCAGAAAGTCGGCTTTGTCTGTGTCCGGGGGCTGTCGTTCGTCCGCCGGGGGCATCTCGCCGGCGTTGAGTGCGTTCAGCACTTTCTGCCAGCGTTCGGCTGTTTCAAGATCAGAAAGCTCGAGTCGCAGGTCGTCGACCCGGAACTTGCCCTCCTGCTTCTTCGCATCGTGGCACTTCTGACAGTTCTTCTCCAGGAAGGCACGATGCCGCCCGGGCATGGCCGCTCCTGGCGAGTTCTCGGCGGCAAACGCTGGCGAGACCGTAAGGAGCAGGCCGAGCAACGAGAGAAGCGAGCGGCTCAAAGGAATGTTCCTTCCAACAGAAGAGCGTTGCAGCGGAGAGAGCATGCTTGCTACCGAAAAGGGCACGCTTAAGGGAGCGGTGCGCGGCGGGCCAGCACCAGCTTCACGTTGTCCAGATAGTGGCCGGGGAACTCGGGGCGGCGCTGGGCAGCCGTCGCGTGGGCCAGGCCGATCCTGACCAGCACGAAGTCCGTGTTCGGAGGCAGGCGGAGCTCGGCCGACAGACGCTGCCAGGTCTCTGCCTCGTGGTCCAACAGCAGGCGACTTCCACGGGTATAGGCCAGGGAGTCCAGCTGCAGGGTGTTGTCGAGCCGCGCGGAACCGTTCAAGGCGGTCTCGGCGTCGAGCGCGTAAAGCGACATCGAACACTGGTACTTCTCCGCGGCCGGAAAGTCGCCTGCGTTGAAACCTGCAGATAGCTGCAAGATCGTGCCCCCGTCTTCCAGCTCCGCGCGGCGCGGACGGACATCGATCAGGCGATAGATATCGCTGACGTAGCTGCCGCTCGGCTTGGGTTTGTTCTCGTAGTCGGCCCGCAGGAAACGCAGCATCCGCCGGCCCCCCGCGGGGCGAATCGCCTGGCTTTCGCCGACGAGTTCGCAGAAGTCGCCGGCCCAGCGATCGCTCTCGACGGGGATGCCGGTCGACGAGGGGGCGGGACCGGACTCAAACCCTTCGTCCAGCAGCACGGTGTTGTTCGCTCCGTCCGCTGAACGGGGCATGGCATAGACCCAGGCTGCTGAGGTCATCAACACCCCGACCAGAAGTCCGCAGGCCAACGCCGCCAGCATGCGCATCTCGAACCGACCGCGGCGCGAGGAGGCCGTCGGCAACTGGCTCATCACGGTCTGAACAAACTCGGCGTCGCCGCGCGGCAGTTCGGTCATGGTCGAGCGCACGAAGGCCTCGCCCACTTCGACACCGTCTTGATGTACGAACCCCAGCAGGCGATGCGTTTGAAAATGGTCGGCAGCAAGACGCTGCAACGACTCGTTGTCGACCAGCAGCCCCTCAAGCTCGGCCATTCCCGCGGCATCGAGGTCCCCTTCCAGGTAGTCGGTCCACAGGTCCGCAAAGCGTTGTTCGGGTGTCATCTCAAGCCTCCGCCGACAGTTTGGCGTCAATGCATTCGCGGAGCTTCAGGCGAAGCGTCCAAAGCAGCTTCTTCATGGCGGCACCCGATCGGCCGGTGCGCGACGCCATGTCCTCGATCGGCAACTGGTCTCGATAGCGCCAATCGAGGACTCGGCGATCCTGTTCGGGGACGCGGTCCAGGCATGTGGAGAGATGCCGCAACCGATCCTGCGTCGCATCATCGGGTCCTGCAGCACGCCGATCCAACTCTCGCGACAGCAGCTCCGGGGCAAAACGGGCGTGGTAGTCGGCCTGCCGCCGGAGCCGCGTGGCTTCGGTCATCAACTGGAACCGCGCGATGGCAAACAGCCACGCATTGAAATTCGTCCCGTCCTGGAACTCGTTGAGCCGCGTGTAGACCGCCAGGAAGGTGCGCTGCGCCACTTCGTCGGCATCTCCGCCGGGCGGGCAATGGGCGGCCACCCACGCCCGCAGGCGGCGATGGCAACTGCGGACGATCTCCTCGAATGCCGAGCGATCCCCCGTCCGAGCCCGCCGAATGATGTCCGCCGGCAGATTCTGTTGGTCTTCCGCCATCGAAACCTCGGTCCTGTGATCGTATCCAAACTGAATGGCAGCAAACCCAGGCCGGTTACCGCAATTTCTTGACGGAATGCTACTCCCCCGCTATTTCAGGCCGGAACTAAGGGTTGAAGTTGGGCGCAAGCGTCGGGCGCAAGCAATCAAGTGTCCTGTCTCAGAAGTGTGGTGACCTATTGCGATTCGACGTTGCAAGTGAGCGGCAAGGCGCTAGCCGCCGGTAGCCCCTGTGACAACGCAAATTCACCGGTGGCTAGCGCCTTGCCGCTCACCAAGCCACTGCCGACCGATAAAGCAAATCCCGCTGGCAGTTGCATTCGGTAGCTTGGGGCTGGCATAAAGCATACTCCCCAGTCGCCCCCGCATCCGAGAGAACGCTCCCATGCCTGAGTTCACCCGACGTGCTGCCGCCAAGTGGCTTGCCTTCGCAATCGCCGTCATGCTCCCCGGCTGGGCCAACGCTGCCGACGATGCGGTGACGGTCTTCCGCAGTGGAGAAGGGGGCTATCACACCTATCGCATCCCGGCGATCGTGGCGAGCAAGAAAGGGACGCTGTTGGCTTTCTGCGAAGGACGCAAGTCGGGGGGCGGGGACAGCGGCAACATCGATCTTGTTCTGAAACGCTCCACCGACGGCGGCAAGACCTGGGGGCCGCTGCAGATCCTGTGGGACGATCAGGAACATACCTGTGGCAACCCTTGCCCGGTGGTCGATCAGTCCACCGGCACCATCTGGCTGCCGTTGACCTGGAACCGCGGCGACGACAACGAGTCGAAGATCAAAGCCGGCACGGGCAAGGACTCGCGACGCGTCTTCATGTCCCACTCGACCGACGACGGCCAGAACTGGGCCGTTCCTGCCGAGATTACCGCTGCCACCAAGACGGAAGGCTGGCGCTGGTACGCCACCGGGCCGGGCGTTGGCATTCAGATTGCCGAAGGCCCGCATAAGGGAAGGCTCGTCATTCCCTGCGATCATTCGACCAGTGCCGGCGAGTTCCGCTCGCATTCCATCCACAGCGACGACAGCGGCAAGACCTGGAAGCTGGGGGGCACGATCCAACCCGATGTCAACGAGTGCCAGGTCGCCGAGCTTCCCGGCGGCAAGCTGATGATGAACCTGCGCAACTACTCCAAGGCCGAGTCGAAGAGACGCGCGGTCTCCTTCAGCGACAACGGCGGTGAGACCTGGTCGCCGGTCGCCTTCGACGCGACGCTGATCGAACCGATCTGCCAGGCCAGCCTGCTTCGCGTGCGGCAGACGCCCGAACCGTCGAAGCCGGCAATGCTGTTATTCAGCAATCCGGCCTCGGCCAAATCGCGCGATCACCTGACCGTGCGCGGCAGCCGCGACAACGGCAAGACCTGGCCTTTGACCAAGCTGCTCTACGAAGGCCCCGCGGCCTACTCGAACCTGGTGGAACTGGCCGACGGTTCCCTGGCCTGCTGCTACGAGCGTGGGGCGAAGAGCCCGTACGAGACGATCGTCTTCCACCCGTTCACGCTCGACTGAGACGCGGACAGCCGTGTTATCGTGCCAATTTGCGTGTTAGACTAAGCCCCCATCCCACATGTTCGTTCACTCTGTCCCTTTCCAGGTCGGACCGCCATGCGCTCATCCCTTTTCTGCCGTTCGCTGCGTCTCGCGCTCTTGCTGTTGGTTGCCTTGTGGAGCGGTGTGGGCCGGCTCGCCGCCGCCGCGCCCCCTTCTGAAGAGACGGTGCAGGGGCTGTATGAGGGAACTTGGAAGGACGCGGCCGGAGAGGCAAAGACCGAGGTCCGCGTGGTCGCCCAAGGAAAGCAGGCCTTCAAGCTGATGGCCCGCCGCGAGTTGGATGGCAAAGTCACGCGGGCTGAAATCGACGGCAAGCTCGACAAAGAGTCGGTCACTTTCGCCGGCAAGGTCGACGGCGCCGAGTGGAAAGGGACCTGGAACGAAGGGGCGATCCAGTGCACTGCCGGCGACGAGCGTGTGATCGACGTGAAGCGCATCGAGCGGAAGAGCCCCTCGCTGGGCAAGCAACCGCCCGAGGGGGCCGTGGTACTGCTCGATGGTAAGAAGTTCGAGGCCATGGAGCGGAGCGGCGGCAAGCCCTGGCGGCTGGGCGATATGAGCCGACACGGTTCGCCGATCTGGGAGATGGCCCTACAGTACGAAGGCGAGAAAGAGCCGACCGCCTGGCCCTCGGCCGAAACGCCGCTGCCGGCCGGCTGGAAGCTTCTGCCCGAGAAGCGCAAGGTCGACATGGTGATCGGTATCGGCGAAGACGGCTCAATCGAAGTCCCCAAAGGGGGCATGAACTCGAAGCGGGACTTTACCGGGGGCTTCAACGCGCACCTCGAGTTCCGCTGTAACTTTGCTCCGACGGCGCGCAGCCAGGGACGCGGCAACAGTGGGGTCGATCTTCCCAACGGGCAGGAGATCCAGGTCCTGGATTCTTTCGGCATGGGGACCTACCTGGGCGGAGGCTGCGGGGGGCTCTATACCAAGAAGGACCCTGACACCATGGAGCCGATCCTCGGCCTGGCCGGCAAGAACGAGAGCACGTTCACGCTCGCTTCGCTCCCGCCGCTGGAGTGGCAGACCTATGACATCGAGTTCCGCGTCAAGGACGACCCGAAGTCGAAAGGTTACCTGACGGTCTACCACAACGGTATCAAGATTCATGACGGGGTGGAGCTGAGCCGCAACCCCGGCAAGTTCCGCTTTCAGGATCACGGCAACGCGGTCCGCTATCGCAATATCTGGGTGCAGCCGGTCAAGGCCGAGGAGATCAAGGTTGCAGCGGCGGACCCGGCGGACTCTGCCGAGTGGGCCCCTCAGCGTGAGAAGGAATCGGTCTTCACCGAACGCAAGCTCGAGACCTACAAGCATGGCGTCCGCAAGGAGTGGGGCTACGCAGCGCCGCAGACCGATACCTTTCTGGTGCTGCATCCCAAGCAGCCTCGCGCCGGCGCGCCGCTGTATGTGGTGCTGCATTCGGCCGGCCACGACGTACACACCTGCCTGGCCTGCACGACCACGGTCGGCAACCACGACATCTATCATGCGCCCGAGGACTTCTTCGCGCTGTATCTGGATTGCCGCGCGAATAAAGGGGACTGGTGGTGGGGGAACGAGAAGCACAAGAATCCCGAGCTAAGCCCTGTCGACAAGCGGGTGGTCGACACCGTGAAGTGGGTGAGCAACAAGTACGGCATCGATCCCAATCGCATCTATCTGTGCGGCAACTCGATGGGCGGAAGCGGCACGCTGGGCATCGGCATGCGGCATGGCGATGTGTTCGCTGCAATCAAGGCCAACGTGCCGGCCGGTGTCGAGCATGTCTCGAGCCGGATGTACTTCGCGCCGCGCACGGTGCCGAACGACGTGACGCTGGCCGATCCGCCGATCGTGGTTGACTATTCCGCCCCCAACGACTCCTGGTCCAAAGGGCACGAGAACTTCGTCAAGGCGATGAACGATCGCAAGTACCCGCTCTTCTACTACTGGGGCCCCTTTGGCCACGCCAACAACCACGCGAACATCATGAAGGTCAACGACCTGATCAACTCGTTCGACTGGCTAAACGTCAAGAAGAACGAAGCCTATCCGGCCTTTACCAGCGCCTCGACGAACGACGCCTTGCCCTGGCCCGATCAACTCGGCGACAAGAAATCGGGGCAGGTGAATGCCTTCTTCCGTTGGAAAAACCTGCGCGACACGGCCGAGGGCTGCGAGATGTCACTGTTCCTGCTTAAGCCGGCGGATCTGAAGACGTCGTTCACGATTCCCGCCGAGTCGACAGCAGATGTGAGCCTGCGCCGGCTGCAGGCACTGAAGGTCGCCCCGGGCGAAAAGGTCCGTTGGACCTTCGGCGCCGCCAGTGGTGAAGTGCAAGCCGATGCGACCGGATGCGTCACGATCCCGGCGTTGAAGATCACCGCCGAACCGGTCACCTTGAGCATCGCCAAAGCCAAGTAAACAGACTACGAGGCAGGCGCCGGTTGAACCTGCGTTACCGGCTCGGCCTGGGGCGCATTGCGCTTCGCTTCCTGGGCGGCGGCCTTCTCCGCTTCTTCGCGGGACAGGAAGCCGTCGCTGTCCAGATCGAGCTTCTGGAACTGCTCGGGAGAGCCCAGAAACTCCCGCGGGGTGACGTCGCCGTCGCCGTTGCGATCCATGCGGGCGAACCAGGCCGGGCCTCCTGCTGCTTGAGCGCCGGGGACCGCCGCCTGTCGAACCAGGCCGTTGGCGCGGTAGCCGTAGTTGAAGCCTCGCCCAAACGACAGTTCGATCGCTGTGGGAACTTCAGTCAGCGAGACCTTGCCGTCGTCGTTCGTGTCGAACTTCTTCAACCGTTCTCCGGCCAGCCGCATCTCGCGCAGACTCAAGCGATTGTCCCCCGACGCGTCAAGTGATCCGAACAATGCATTCCCCTGAGCCATGGCATACGCGTGGACCTGGCTCATCTGCGGGGCGTATTGCTTTTCATAGAACGTCTTGAGTTCGACCTCGAAGACCTTGCCGTCGCCGTCGTGATCCCACATGTCGAACTGTGGGGCATAGCCGGACTTCTGTTCTGTCAGTTCCTTTTTCTCGACATAGCCGTTCTTGTCGCTGTCTAGCTGCATCATCATCTGCTTGGCGTTCGCCTCGAAGTTGTAGTTCTGCTGCTGAAGGACGGCCGAGGACAATTCCAGCTTCAGTCCAGGCAGATTGACAATCGTCATCTCTGCCTTCTTCTCCACCAACTTTATCGGATCGCCCAACTCCGCCGCCATCGACTTGAACGTCAGTCCCTGATTGGGCTCGCCGAACTTGCCGAAGCGGGCCTCGAGCGAGATATGCGCAGCCAGCGCCAGCAGGCTGGCTGCTTCGTCTGCGTCCCATTGCCCGTTCTTGTTGGTGTCGAGGGACGCGATCAGTTGCGGAACCAGCGGCACGCGCTCAGCAGTGAAGGGCTTGTCCCCCGCGTACTTGCTTCGCAGCGTGTCGTAGACGGCCGACGCCTTCGTAGCTGGACCCAAGAAGAGGGCTATCTCGGCGAGAGCGGGCGACTGTTGACGCTGGAGCTTCGTCTGTCGCGTGTAGGGGTTGGCCCCCCCTCCGCCCAACTCGTTCATCTCAACCAGGTCGTTGTCGTTTGCGTCGCGCGATTTGATGCGCGTGCCGGCCGCGTCCAGTTCTGCAGCCGACAGCGCCCCGTCTTTGTCGGTGTCGAGCAGCTCGCGCACATCGACCTGCGAAACGCCCATCATGCCCGTCGGCTGCAGATTGAAGGGGGCGCCGCCGAACTGCTGCGACATCAAGGTGCGGGCCTCTTCGCGGTCCGCCTGACCATCCGAGTTCGTATCGAACGTTTTGATGAGCCGCTCGCGCTGCTGTTCACGCTGCTGCTCGTTGAGATTCCTGAAATTGTACCGGCCGGAGGCAAATCGAGGGTTGGCGAAGGCTTCCTTCCAGGTCGAGGCGCCATCTTTGTCAGTGTCGGCCTCGTTCAGCAGATCGTCGATCAGCTTTTCCCTCGCCATGCGAAACGGCAGCCCATCGAGCAGCACGGCCGTCTCGACCAGCAAAGGTCCGCCTGGGGTAAGGAGCAGCAACCGCACTCGGCTGTCTTGCGGATCGGCGCTGGCATCGGTCGGCACGGCGACAGACGCACCCGCACGAATCAACGCGACCTTTGCGACCCGCGAGGCGGCTGCCTTGGCCGCTGCCTGATCGGCCGCTTCCTCTTCCAGCTCGCCAACCGTGGCTTCGACCACCTGGCCAGCCACTGCGCGGCGCGGAGTCTCCAGGGGGGCAGCGCCGGGCTCCGCTGCCAAGCCAATCCCGGGCAGACAGAACAGGGTAGATGATGCGAGCGCGATCGAACGGGTGATGCATGAGAGTTTCATCGTTGGGCCTCCGGTGTTCTTGTCGCTTCTCGAGGGTGAAAGGTTCTCGAAAGCCGGATTTGATTTGAGATTTGAAATCTGAGATTTGAGATGGGAATACGAAGCATCTCTACGAAGGTGATCACGAGAGAACACGGGGCAAGAGAACCCCGCGCACAGAACACGAGCCTACCCCGCGCCGTTCCAAATCAGATCTCAGATCTGAACTTTCAAATCTCAGATCTCAAATCTGAGACTCCCCTCGGCGTGGCGGTTCCATCAGCCTCTCCGCCAGCTACAGCAGCACTTCCTTGATCGGCTCCCCTTCCGCAATCCGGAAGGGTCGCCCAACTTCAGAAACATTCTGCCGCTTGGGATCGACTCCCAAGGCTGTGGCCAGGGTCGCCAGCACGTTGCCGACGTCGATCTTGCCCTCGTCCACCGTCATGCCGTCCGCGCTTGTCTTGCCATGGGCCTGCCCCCCCTTGATGCCGCCGCCGGCCAACACGGCCGTCCAGGCATTGGGGTAGTGATCGCGCCCGCCCGACCCGTTGAGCTTCGGCGTGCGACCGAACTCGCCCATCCAGACGATGGTCGTCGACTCCAGCAGGCCGCGTTCTTTCAACTCGCTCATCAAGGTGCCCCAGCCATTGTCCAACTCGGTCGACAGGTTCTTGACCAGCGCGAAGTTGTTGTTGTGCGTGTCCCAACCCAGGCCGCCGTTGCCAAAGCCCCCCAGCGAGACCTCGACAAACGCCACCCCCTTCTCGATCAGCCGACGTGCCATCAAGCAGCCCTGGCCAAAGCGGCCCCGGCCGTAGGAGTCGCGGACCTTCTCGCTCTCCTGGCTCAGATCGAAGGCTTTGGCCGCCTCGCTCTTCATCATCTTCACCGCCCGTTGATAGACGGTGTCGTGCGCCACGGGCGAGGCCGCGCGGCGTCGCGCCAAGAAGTCGCTCTGCAGCGAGCGCCACAATTCAATGCGCCCGTCAATCTGCTCGGCCGACACACTGCTGGGCGGGGCCAGATCGTCGACCCCCAGCACCGCATAGCTGGTGTCGTTCGGATTGGCTTGCGCCTGTTGAAAGTTGTTGGTCGCCCCCACGGTCAGCGGGGCGTACTTGGGACCCAGAAAGCCAGGGCCATAAGCCGCCTGGTTGAACGCTCGATAAGGCGAGATGCTGACAAAATTTGGAACGTCGGCATCGGGGCTCCCGAGCTCCTTCGACAGCGTCGCTCCGAGCGTGGGGTAGCGAATCGGCCCGGTCGGTTGATGTCCGGTCCGCATCAAAAAGGTGCCCCGCCCGTGGTCCCCTTCCTTGGTGGACAGCCCGCGGAGAATGGCCAGTTGATCGGCCTGCTTGGCCAGCTTGGGCAGATGCTCACTGAACCGCAGTCCGGGCACACTGGTCTCGACTTCCTTGAAGCCGCCGGTGCCGCCGCCGTTCTCGTGCCCCGGCTTCATGTCGAAGGTGTCGGTCTGGGTCGGCCCGCCGGTCATCCACAGCAGAATGCAGTGCCGCTTGCGTTGCGGATCGTTGGCGGCTTCCGCGGCGAAGGCCGGCAGCCAGCCGCTCATGCTGTATCCGGCAAGCCCTAGAGCAGAGGCACGCAGCAGTTCTCGGCGAGAGAGAGTCATCGTGGCACCTTGAGGGGCGAGTGGGACACGGTTGGCCGGTCCCCTGATTGTCTGGTTTGGGACCTGAAATCTCAAACAGGAAGTCGACATTTAGACGAGATAGGGAACCTGTAGGGAACGCCCTCCGTGGCGTTCCGTGAACGACGGAGGACTCCTCAGGACTGCGAGTGCTTGGGGGAGAAATCGGCGTCTGCCTTCATTCACGGGACGCCACGGAGGGTGTTCCCTACAGATCCATGGTGATTCTGGCATTCGTTCAGTGATTCAATATGAACTCCGCACTGTTGAGCAGGGCCCACAGTACATCGCCCAGCGCCTTCTTGCGGTCCTTGGCCGGACCGCCGGTTTCGACATACCGCATGAACTGAGCCCGCTCGGGTTCGGCCGGGGCTCGCGACAAGGTCGACATAAACAGGATCTCGACACGCTCCGAGTCGCTGAAGAACGGCGCGTCCAGGGCATTCAGCAGATCGCTTTGCCCCAGGTCGGTGGCCTGGGCCATCATCTGGCCGTTCATCAACGTTAACGCTTGCGGAATGCCCGCCTGAAACTCGGTCGCTCCCTGCGTCGGGGCCTCGAAGCGCGACAGGAACAGTTGCCGATTCTGATCAAACGCCCTGCCGAACTGGCCAAACTGCGCCTGCGGGTTCACCGCTTCGCGCTGCCGCATGGCTTCCTTTAAGCAGTCATAGATCTGTTCGGCATTCAGGCTCTTGATTGCCATGCGGGCGAACAACTCCGGCGGGGTGTCGCCGGAGATCGGCATCTCGCTTGAGAGCTGATAGGCCTCGGTGTTGGTCAGCGTGCGGATCAGCAGTCGCAGATCGTAGCCCGAGTCGACAAAGTAGCGGGCTAGCTCGTCGAGCAGTTCCGGGTGGCTGGGCTGGTTGTGCCGGCCCAGGTCGTCGACGGGATCGACCAGTCCGCGGCCGAACAAATGGGCCCAGACGCGATTCACTGTCGCCCGGGCGAAGTAGGGGTTCTGCTTGCCGGTGAACCATTGGGCCAACGCGGTCCGGCGACCATTGGCAGCCATCTCACTGGGGGCCGTTTCGCCACCCAAGAAACGCGGCACGACAGGCTCGCTGCTGCCCGGGAGCGAGACCTCGCCCGTGTCGGCATCTGCGACCTGATTCACAAACGCCTGACCCTGCACCGGCTTGGTCAGCCGGGCGAAGAAGGCCGCGTAGCCCCAGAAGTCTTCCTTCTTCCAGTGGTCGAAAGGGTGGTCGTGACACTGAGCACACGAGATCTGCACGCCTAGAAAAATCCGCGAGGTGCTGGCCGCCAGCTCCTCGGGCTTGTTCTGCAGCGAGGTAAAGAACAGCGTCGGGCCAGGCTGGCCGGCGTTGCCCGACGAAGTGAGTAGTTCGGTCACCAGCTTGTCGTACGGGGTGTTTTCGACGAACTTGCCTTGCAGCCAGCTTTCCAGTCCGCCCGAGCCGCCGAACTGCTGCACATTGGCATCGCTTGGGAGCATGATCGCTCGCCAGACGTTGGCGAAATGGGCCGCGTGATTTGGTCGTGCCAGCAAGCTCTCGATCAGCCGGGCCCGTTTGTCGGGACGGATGTCGGCCAGAAAGTCCCGCACTTCGCCCACATTGGGAATGATGCCCGTCAGATCGAGATGAACGCGCCGCAGGAACTCGGCATCGGTGGCCAGCGGGGCCGGCTTTACGCCTACATGCGCCCAGTGCTCTGCCAGCAGTTGATCGACCCGCGCCGACATGGCGGGGCGAGCCGGATCGGCGGCTGCCGCTACGTTGCCAGCGGCCAGCGCGAAGAGCATCGACGGGACAAGCCAGAATCGTTTGCCAGCCATCTCCGCACCTCCGTCCAAGGATCACCACACCATTTGCTTGGGACTTGCTTATGTGTCGCCGCTGGGGGGGAAAGTTCACCGAAAGGGCGTCGGCTTCGCCACGACACGCCCAATCTCCGTCCCACGAGTGCCTCGTCAACGCTTGCATTTGGGGTTAAACACTAGCCCGACGCGCAAGCGCGCAAGCGAGGGGAAACCGGTGGCAACGTGGCCTTGAGTTTCCCCTCGCTTGCGCGTTTTGAAGTTGCGCATTTGACCTGAGCGGCAAGGCACTAGCCGCCGGTGGCCCTGCTCTCCTGCCACCGGCGGCTAGCGCCTTGCCGCTCAGTCACACCAGGCACTTCTAAAGACGTGCCAGCATGGACTTTCGTTCCGCATTATCTGACAGCGCCAGCAAAGCCATCGCGAGCTGATCTTCCTCGCCTGACAGGCATTTGCTATGCAATCGCCCGAATCCGTCCTTTCTTGGCTGGCGACTCACACTTGCGCGACGATCCACCGCCGCAACTCGTGAACTTGCTCGACCGGTTGGGCCTGGCCTCGGGCTGGGACTTCCGCCGCGTTCGCGCGCGCGTGCGTCGCCTGGCCCGCGACCTGCCACTGTTCGAGAGTGTCTGGATCGACGCCCTGCAACAGGCCGGCACGCTTACGCCGCTGCAAGCCGCCGAATTGAACGCCGGCCGAGGCGAGCAGTTGGGCGTGGGCCCGCTCGTCTTGGCACAGAAGACCGACTCGCACGGCTATGCAAACAGTTACCGCGGACGCGAGATTCTTACTCGGCAACCGGTTCGCATCACCCTCACCTCGCTCGCCGGACACGATGCCGATGTCTGCTGGCCCGAGAGCGGTCGGCTCGAGAGTCTGGTGCAGCGTCTGGCCGGCGCCGAGATTCCTGGCATCGCGGCCATCGAGCGCTTTGGCATCGAGCGCGGGCAGCTTTGGACATCGTCGCGGTGGTTCGCCGGACGTTCGGCCCGCGACTGGTTGATTCGCCACGGCAGGTTCTCCCCCGATCAAGTGCTGGAGATCGCCCGGCAGATGGCCGCGGCGCTGGCGGCCCTCGAGCAGGCAGGCGTGCTGCACACCGACATCTCGGCCTCGCGGCTGTTGCTGACGACGGAAGGACAAGCCGTACTGACGGAGCCCGGCCTGCGTGCGCTCGTGAGGCCGGCCGAAGGCTATGCGCATGCGGACCTTCAGCCCGAGGCCTTCGACTACCTGGCTCCCGAGCGCGTGGGCGAGTCGCGCCCGCCGAGTGCGGCCAGCGACCTGTATGCTTGCGGCGCGCTGTGGTGGCATCTGCTAACCGGTCGCTCACCGCTGGGGGGTGGAAACAGCCTTACCAAGCTTCGCGCGGCGCAGCGGGCCAAAATCGCCGATGTTCGACGGCTGACGGTCGAGGTGCCGCAACCGCTGACGGCGGCGATTGCGCAATGCCTGGCGCGCGATCCGGCGGCGCGGCCTGCGTCGTTCGCCGCGTTGGCCGACGCGCTGGGGACGCCGTCTGCCAGCCGGCGGCAATCGCTGGCCCGAGCCGTTCGCACCCGGCCGACAACGCCCCGGCTGATCTCGACGGAATCTCCCCGCGCGGCTTCGCCCGCCCGATTGTGGATGGCCACGGCGACCGCCGCCCTGGTGCTGGCCGCGGCCACGCGCCCGTGGTGGCCGCTGGTGACGGATTCCATGACCGGCGGATCGGCCAGCGCCAAGAGTCTCGAGCGACCGCGCCGCGTGATCGCGCAGGCGGAGAAGACCGAACCGAAGAAGATCGAGGCCGATCCGCCCGCGAACGTCGCCACGCCGGATGTCGCGCCGCTGCCCCCCAAGGCTGCACCCGCGAATCCGCCTGCCAAGATACCCGTTCTGCGTCGCCCCGAGAAGTCTCTCTCGTCCAAGCGATCCGATCCCCAGGGAGTGGAGAAACAAAGCGACAAGAGTGCTCCCGCCGTCGCGCCCGTCGGCCCTCCTCCTTGGAAGATCGCCCCGGATGGGGCTCTGGTTCTCTCTACCAAAGAGCCGATTGATGCCGCCCGGCTAGCGCAGGGCCTAAAGGCCGGTCAGATGGTCCGCGGCACGGTCGTCGCAGGAGCTGCGGGCGAGAAGCGTCCCCGTGTTACCATCGGCGACGCCGGCCTGCGGGTGGCCGTCGAAGGGGTCGCGTTCGAAGGAATCGACTTCGTCTGGCAAGGGACCACGGTCCCTCAGTTCGAGCGCGATCGTCCCTCGGGCATGATCCGCCTGGCCGCTTACAAGGCTACGTTCCGCGGTTGCTCGTTCACCACGACCTCAAGCGAAGGAACCCCGGCGGCGATCCTGTGGACCGGTCCCCGCGCGTCCGCCATCGAAGTCTCGCTGCCGACCGGACAGCTGTCCCTTTCGCGATGCTACCTCCGCGGCGTGGGGGCGACCATCGACAGCCGACTGCATGCCGCCGTGGTGGTCGAAATCGATGGATCGCTGCTGGTCGAAACCGGGCCGCTGCTCCGCACCGATCATTGGCCTGTGGCCGACGAACCGCTGGCAATCTCGCTTTCCAAGAGCACACTGCGCGACTCCGGCGGGCTGATCGAGTGCCGCTTCGAGCCCGTCCCGTCCGCGCCCGGCCGGATCTCGCTCGAGACCCGCGACGGCGCGTTCTCGCCTGCCAAGCGGCAGCCGCTCGTCACGCTGGTAGGCAGCGAGAGTCCCGGCAAGCTGCTGGGCCAACTGGCCTGGACAGGCGAAGGCTCCGTGGTCGCTCCCGACGTGCCGGTTGCGGCCTGGCGCGACGGCAGTGGGCGGACGCACACGGCCCGCGAGGAGCAGGTGCGAGTCGAGAACTTGCTGCGCGGGGCCCTAGGCTTCGAGGGCCCGCTCGACGACGGCCCCGCGGCCAGCCGAGTGATTCGGTGGCAGGCACCGCGGCGCTCGCCTGACGCCCCCGGGATCGGCGACGAGCCGCTGCTCGGCCCGTAGTAAGCGCGTAAGGTAGCAGGCTGTGATTTCTTCAACGGCTGCGGAACTGAGCGGCAGGGCGCTAGCCGCCGGTAGTACACGGTTTGAGCTTCCCTTGGGCATTTGTTCTCATCGGCGACGGGCTAGACGTCCAACGCGCAAGCGATTGGGAGAGCGAACCCTGGGGCCACCGGCGGCTAGCGCCGTGCCGCTCAGTTTGCGTCGCTGACGGTTGAAGAGGCTCCGGGCAGACGGCACACGGAGAGCTTGTGATCTTTTATGGTGCGGGCGTCCCGCCTGCTGGAATGTCGGAAACCCCGCAAGGCAGGCGGGACGCCTGCACCACAATAAGCGGACGGCACACGGAGTGTGCGTGCTGCTTTACGTCCTCTACGTTACGCCCGAACGGGGCTGTAGCATCCGCGCTTTCGTGCAGGCGAGCGCGGATGTACAGCCCCTTGGGCGTCTGGGAATCGAGTGAGTCTCGACATTACTTGGTAATCTTCTGTGACGGAGCGTTCTGCGCAGCGGCCTTCTTCATGGCCTCGGTCCGCACGAAGTACAGCGAAGGATCGTCGATGACCCAGGGGGTCGACCACGACCGGCCGTTATCTACGCTGCAGACGTTGAAGAAGAACATCTCCAGCCGCTCGTTGCGGAAACCGTACGGATAGTGTGAGGCGATGTGGTCCTCGGCACGCAGGTCTTCGACGCCAGGGCGGGCGAAGTAGTGCACCATGCCGTCCGACGTGAACGACATGCCCAGCGTCCACCAGCCAAGTTGTTCAATATCCGGCCCGCGCAGGTCGCGTCCCATCTTGTCGGCGCGGATGACGAAGTGGGCCTTGGAGCCCTGCTTGCGACGCGGTTCGTACTGCACAAAGATGCCAGGCCAGTACTCTTCTTTCTCGCCCGGCTCCTTGAGCGAGTTGGCGCGGCAATCGCCCCGGAAGGCGAACGACGTGCCGGTGCTCTGTTCCCACTCCTCGAAGGGGGGCATGTAGACGCGGACCACGCAGCTCGGCTGCCACGACACCGGGGCCCATCCGCCCAGCTTGGAGCGGAGCGGCGCCAGCAGATCGTCTTGTTGACGCTCGCCGCTCGGCTTGCCAGGGATGCCCGTGTGCATCGAGCGAATCATCAGCGAGCCTTCGCTGCCGGGAATGCCCCCGATCGGGGTCGGCACCCGTTTGATCAGGTCCGGCTGACCGCGATAGGTCGGCTCGGCCCATCGTCCGTTAGCCGAGCGTCCGCCGGGCGGGCGCGAGTTCTTATCTTGAAAGACGCTGGCCTTGGGCAGGTTGTAGATGTAGGTCCAGTTCGGGTCTTCAAAGTCGTCGCCGACTTGGGGCAGCTTTTCGCCCGTCCCAGGGACCAGCGGTTCGCGGGCGTCGGCCTGGGCCGACAGCGTCCACAACAGCGCGGCCGCGCCGCAGCTCCGCAACAAAGAACGCCAGATCATGCTTAGCTTCATGGTGGGCCACTCGCTTCCGTGCTCATGGATTCGCGAGGCGGTCGTGCGTCCGCCGGGTCTGCCGCCATCGCGATACTTGTTGAGTATCGGATGATTGCACCACCAGGATGCAGACTTTTAGGTGTGGGGAATGTGTGAGGAATATGATGGCAGTGCTGTGCTAGCGAGGTAGAGTGCGCCGATTCCAGGGCTATCGCACAGCCGACCGAATAGGGATGGACGGCCTACTACCCAGCGTCCCACTTCCTGCATTCTACCCGAATGAAACCATCGCCGATGACTGATCTTGTCCCTCTTTCCAAAAGCGACTAGCATCCCGCGGCTTCAAGGACAAAGCCCCTTGCGCAGCAAAAGGGCGATCGTGAAAAGCCCCTTGCGACAGCAAGGGAGCGATTGCGAGAAGCCCTGCATGCAGCGATCGCGGTGCCTTCGCTATGCATCCCATCTCCCGGGCTAGGAAAGGATTCCGACGATGGCTGTACGCCTGTGCGAGCTCGCCTCGCTCATCTCGGGCCAGGTTATAGGAGATGGCGACTTCCCGATTATCGGGGCCGCCACACTGGCCGAAGTCGGACCGGGTCAGATCACCTTCGTCGATAAGATCGAGAAGGCCGCGAAGCTGGAAGGGACCGCTGCCTCGGCCGCGGTCGTTCCGCTGGGCTTCACCCCGACCGGCGACCTGCCGGTCATTCAAGTCAAAGATGTGCAGGCCTCGTTCGCACAGATCGTGGCCCACTTCCATCCGCGCCGTGTGCGAGCCCGCGTGGGCATCAGCCCGCAGGCGTCGGTCAGTCCGCAGGCCAGGCTGGCCGCCGATGTGGATGTGTATCCCTTCGCGACCATCGAGGCCGACGTCGAGATCGGCGCGGGCGCCACGATTCATTCAGGCGTTCGGATCCTGGCCGGTTGCCGCATCGGCGCCGGCGCGACCATCTATCCCAACGCCGTGCTGTACGACGGCACCTTGGTCGGCGCTCGGGCGGTGATTCACGCCGGGGCGGTGCTGGGGGCCGACGGCTTTGGCTATCGCCTGGTCGACGGCAAGCACAAGCTCGGGCCGCAATTTGGCCATGTCGAGATCGGGGCCGATGTCGATGTCGGCGCCAACACCACGATCGACCGGGGCGCTTACGGAGCCACGCTGATCGGCGAAGGGACCAAGATCGACAACCAGGTCATGGTCGGTCACAACTGCCGCATCGGCCGCCACAACATGCTTTGCTCGCAGGTCGGCATCGCCGGCAGCACCAGCACCGGCGACTATGTCGTGATGGCCGGCCAGGTGGGCGTGGCGGATCACGTACACATCGGCAAGGGTTCGATCCTGGGGGCCATGTCGGGCATCAGCAAGGACGTGCCCGATGGCTCGCGGATGTTCGGTGCGCCGGCCATTCCCGAGCGCGATCAGAAACTGCAATGGGCGGCTCTCTCGAAGCTGCCCGAAATGCGCCGCCAGTTGAAGAAGCTCTGGAATGCCGCCGAGAAGAACGGCGCCGGGGCCTCGACGGAAGAGACCACGTGAGCGGACTGTCGATCGCCCAACCCGCCGTGGGCCTGATGGCCGGATGGGGCAAGTTCCCGGTGACGCTGGCCGAAAGCCTCAAACGGCAAGGCTACGCGGTGCATTGCATCGGCCTGCGCGACCATGCTGATCCGGTGCTGGCCGACCTGTGCGACTCGTTCGCCTGGTCGGGCCTGACCACCTGGGGGCATGCCATCCGCTTCTATCGGAAGCATGGTGTCAGCGAAGCCCTGATGGCCGGCAAAGTTTTTAAAGTCCGGTTGATGCAGCCCTGGCGCTGGCTGCGCTACATGCCCGACTGGCGCACGCTTCGGGCGCTCCCCCGGATTCTGCGCCGCGATGGCCGCGACGATACGATCCTGTCGGCGATCGTGGCCGAGTTCGCCCGCGATGGAGTTCATTTTCTGCCTGCCACCGATCTTGCCCCGGAGCTGCTCGTGAAAGCCGGACAACTGACGCGGCGTGCCCTGTCGGCCGCCGAGAAGCGCGACGTCGATTTTGGTTGGATGATGGCCAAGGAGATGGGCCGCCTGGACGTGGGCCAGAGCGTGCTGATCAAAGACCGCGTCGTGCTGGCGGTCGAGGCGATTGAAGGGACCGACGAGTGCATCCGCCGCGCGGGGCAGCTCTGCCCGGCCGGAGGCTTCAGCCTGGTGAAGGTGGCCAAGCCGCAGCAGGACATGCGTTTCGATGTGCCGACCATTGGCCTGGGAACGCTGGAGACGCTGCGCGCCGCCGGCGGGCGCGTGCTGGCCGTCGAGGCTGGGCGGACGATCATCCTGGACGAAGCCGAGGTGGTGCGCTTTGCGAACCAGCATGGCCTGGCGATCGTGTCGCTGAAGTCGGATGGGGCTGGGATGCCAGTCGCGGCCTAGACGCGCGACAATCGAGGCGATGCGTGGGAGCGCGTCAGTTTTCGGGTTCTCGAAGTCCGCGCGAGCGCGGCCCCCCCCAACCCTCCCCAGAATAAGGGGGGCGCTGTAACTTTGTAACTTTTCCGGTGCGAGACCACGCCGATCCGCACGGTCAGGTGACAGGGGGATGTATCAGACTGCCACCACTACGATTCCCCCCCCCATGAAATATGCGATTGCGATCTTGCAGCGACTGCGAGTGATGGCTCACCTTGGGAACTTTTCTCAGGCATCACGCGTCTCTTGACTGCTTTGCTATCCCACCTTTTTTCCCGCCTCAGCGATGAGCTAACGATGCGACTCAATCTGACCGTTGCCGCCGCCTGTTGTTTCGCACTTTTTTTGGGCGCACAAGTCCGTGCCGACTACAAACCGGCGGACCTTCAGGATGTGCCCGTCGAACGCCTGATCGAGAACCTTACCAAGGCGATCGAAGCCAGTCCCAAGGACTCTGTCCTGCGGCTGAATTTGGCCCGAGTGCACGGGATGGCTTATGCCACCAAGTCCGAGACCGCGCAGACGCTGCGAAAGGCGCCCGAGAAAGGAGCGTGGTTCGGCTACGAACCCAAGCATGTTCCCGTCGACAAGGTGGTGGCCACCGACGATGCGGAGAAAATGCAAGCTGCCAAGCAGCACCTGGCGAAGGCCCTGCAGCGCTACGAGGAGACGATCAAGCTCGATCCCGAGTATCTGACCGCACGACTGGGCCAGGCCTGGTGTTTGGAGCAAGCGGGCAAGCGCGACGAGGCCATCAAGAAATACCGCGAAGTGATCGAAGCTGGTTGGGAAAGCGAGAAGAAATTTACGGTCGCCCATCGGGGTTGGCATTCGATCACCGCCGAAGCCGCCGGGTATCTGATGCCGCTGCTGGATCCCCAGAAGGACGAAAAGGAACTGACGGAGTTGAAGGTCCGCATCGCCACGCTACGCAAGGTTAGTCGGCCGGTGACGCCGATCGCAGTTCCCCTCGGCAGCAGCCACAAGATTGAGGATCTGCTCAATCCGCAAGCGCGCGTGCGATTCGATGTCGATGGTCGCCAGCGGGGAGAGGTCTGGTCCTGGATCACTCCCCAGGCCGGCTGGCTGGTGAATGATCGGAACGGGCAAGGCAAGATTACCTCGGGCCTGCAGCTCTTTGGCAACGTCTCGTTCTGGCTCTTCTGGGACAACGGCTACCAGGCGCTGGCCGCGCTCGACAACGATCGCGACGGCCGATTGGCCGGCGAGGAGCTGGCCGGGCTCGCGATCTGGCACGACCGCAACTCCAACGGCGTAAGCGAGCCGGGCGAAGTCCGCCCCCTGGCGGCGCATGGCATCGTGGCCCTCTCGTGCCAAGGGCATGCGGATCCGACGCACGCCGACATCCTCGCGGCCTTCTCGCTGCGCGGCGTGGAATACGCCAATGGCCGCACCGCTCCGACGTTCGATTTCATCCTGCGTCCGGCGAAGTAGCCGGCAAGTACTCTGCTACACTGGCTCACCGAAGTGTGCATCCCTGGCCGCATCGTGAGCACTATGGCGACCGTCTTCATACCACATCAGATGCGCGACCTGACTGGCGGAGAAGCCCAGGTCGAGGTCGCGGGCAAGTCGATCCGCCAACTGATCGCGGCGCTGGACGCCCAGTATCCCGGCCTTGCCGAGCGCCTCCTGAAAGGGGATCAGATGGCGCCCGGCTTGGCCGTTTCCATCGATGGGGCGATCAGCCCTCGCGGTCCGCTGGCCGCCGTCGGTCCCCAGAGCGAGGTCCACATCCTGCCTGCGATCGGTGGTGGATAGGTGGTAATTCTACATATCCATTCCCATCAAGATTCACGTGCACGAAACCCATCAACCGAGTATGATGCATGGCGTCCCGTATTTCGACCAGGCTTTTCCGCACTCGGATCCTTAGATGTCTGACCAGAAATCACGAGCCGCCTGCCGGGACTTCACCCGGCTCCGACGTCGCGACATCCTGGAAGCAGGCGCCTTGGGCGTGTGCGGACTGTCGCTGGGCTCGATGTTCGCGGGCCAATCGCACGCGGCTACGCCGACAAAGATCGCCAGCAAACCGCCCGGGTTCGGCAAGGCGAAGCGCTGCATCTTGCTGTTCATGTGGGGCGGGCCGAGCCATCTCGACACCTGGGACCTGAAGCCGGGCGCCCCGGTCGAAGTCCGCGGCGAGTTCAAGCCGATCTCGACCAGCGTGCCCGACATCCAGATCAGCGAGCACTTCCCCCGACTGGCGAAGCACGCCGATAAGTACGCCATCATCCGCTCGATGACGCACGACGATCCCGCTCACCTGTCGAGCGTTCACGCCTTGATGACCGGCCGGCTGGCTCCGCGCCCCAAGAGCGACGCCGAGCCCCCTTCGCGCCGCGACTGGCCGCAGATCGGAACCTTCTTGGGGCGATTGAAACCGACCGAGTCGGCGCTCCCCTCGAGCGTCACGCTCCCCTGGATCGTCAGCCATCCGGCAGCGCCGGGCGGAATCGCCCCCGGCCAACATGGCGGCATGCTGGGAGCCGCGCACGATCCCTTTGTCATCGACGGCGATCCCAACGCAGCCGGCTTTCAAGTCGGCGGTCTGGCCTTGCCTGGCGATCTGACCCGCGAGCGGCTCGACGCGCGGCGCGGCCTGCTCAAGATGATCGACGGCCAGCAGGCCAAGCTGCAGCCGAGTGATTCGGACGCGTTTTCAAAACATCAGCAGCGGGCCATCGACTTGCTGGCCGCCCGCGATACGCGTGGGGCCTTCGATCTGTCACGCGAGTCTCCGCAAACCCGCGAGCGCTACGGGCGAAATATCCACGGTCAATCGGTGCTGATGGCCCGTCGCCTGGCCGAAGCCGGCGTGCCGTTGGTCTGCGTGAACTGGCACAACGATGGCCAGAATTTCTGGGACACACACGGCAACAACTTCGCCCGGCATAAGAACGACTTGATGCCCCCTTCGGACATGGCCTTCAGCGAGTTGCTGGAAGACCTGTCGCAGCGCGGCATGCTCGACGAAACGCTAGTCGTGTGGGTGGGCGAGTTCGGTCGCCGCCCGCATATCACGGCCGGCAACGCGGGTCGCGAACATTGGCCCTGGTGCTACTCGGCCGTGGTCGCAGGCGGAGGTGTTCGCGGCGGTCAGGTGTTTGGCCGGAGCGATCCGCAGGGTCTCCATCCGGCGGGCGATCCCGTTTCGCCCGGCGATCTGTGCGCCACGATGTACCACGCGCTGGGTATTTCGCCCGAGATGATGGTCAACGACCGCGAAGGCCGACCGGTCCGATTGACCGAAGGGGACGCCGTGACGGGGCTGTTCGCCTCGTAGCGGATGCTGCTTCCCTCGCTACACGTTGTCCCAGCCGCGGAACATCTTGTCGCGAAGCTGCATCCATTCGGGCTGATTCCTCTGCTCGCCGGTTCGCATCAGCAAGTCGACCACCCAGTCGTCCATTTTGCGCAAGCGCTCGGCCATCATGGTGACCGTGTTCACGGCCAGCTTCATCGCCGCCTTCGATCCACTGGCTAGCAGCGCGTCGTAACGGCCCTTCTCAAGTCGCAAAACCTGCACGGGCGTCTTGGCCCGCACGCTGGCTGAGTGAGGCGCCGCGTGAAAAAACGACATCTCGCCGAAGGTGCTCCCCTGCGGCAGTTCGGCCAGCACCACTTCCTCTTCGTGCTGGCGATTGTCCACCATCTGGCGAAACACCTGGCAGCTCCCTTCGAGCAGCACCCACAGGTTCTGGCTGCTCTTGCCCTGCCTCAGCACGACTTCGCCCGACTGGAACTTCATCCGCGAGGCCGCGCCGGCAATCTGATCGCACTCCAGATCGGTGAACTGGGCGAACAGCGGTACGCCGCGCATGGCCTCGCGTGAAAGTTCCAGATCGCTCATTGGATGCCTCCCAGAATCGTGGCCCGGCCGACGCGCTCAATGGCCACCATGTACGCGGCCGTTCGCAGGTTGACCTTCCGCTTGGTGGAGGTTTCCCAGACCGTTTCAAAGCTCTCGGACAGAATCCGGTCCAGCTCCTGCCGAACGCGGTTCAGGCCCCATTGGAAGTGCTGGCGGTTCTGCACCCACTCGAAGTAGCTGGCTGTCACACCGCCTGCGTTGGCCAGCAGGTCGGGGAGCACGGTAATTTTGCGGTCGTCGAAGATCTTGGCCGCTTCGGGGCGAGTCGGTTCGTTGGCCGCTTCGATAATGATCGGCGCCTTGACCTTGTGGGCGTTGACTTCGGTCAGCACTCCGCCCAGCGCCGCCGGGATCAGCACTTCGACGTCCAACTCCAGCAGCGCCTCGTTGGTGATCGGTTCGGCATCGCGATAGCCGGCCAGGCTGCGCTTGTTGTCGATGGCATGCCGCAGCATGGCGGGGATATCGAGCCCGGTCGGCTTGTAGTAGCCGCCACTCACATCGCTCACGGCCACCACTTTCAGTTCCGATTCGTGCAGGAACTTGGCCAGATGGCTTCCCACGTTGCCGAAGCCCTGAATCGCCACGCGGCATTGCTGCGGCTTGCGGCCCAGACGCGACAACGTCTTGAGCGTCAGGATCGCCACGCCGCGACCGGTGGCTTCTTCGCGACCGGGCGAGCCGTACAACTCCACCGGCTTGCCCGTCACACAGGCCGGGCTGAAGCCGTGATACTTGCAGTACTGATTCATGATCCAGGCCATGACCTCGGCGTCGGTCCCCATGTCCGGAGCCGGGATGTCCGAATCAGGGCCGATCATGTCGTGGATCTCGTCGATGAACTTGCGTGTGATCCGCTCCAGTTCGCCCCGGCTCAGCTTCTTGGGGTCGACGGTGATCCCGCCCTTGGCGCCGCCATAGGGCAGGTTCACCACGGCGGTCTTCCAAGTCATCAGGGCGGCCAGCGAGCGGACTTCGTCCAGGTCCACGTCGGGATGGAACCGCAGACCTCCCTTGTAAGGTCCGCGGGCGTTGTCGTGCTGCACGCGATAGCCGATGAACGTGCCGATCGAGCCGTCGTCCATCTCCATGGCCACCTGCACCTGCACCTCGCGGCGCGGGATCAGGAGCATCTGCCGCATGTTGGGAGTCAGGTCGAGATGGTCGGCCGCGGCATCAAAATAGAAACGCGTAGCATCGAAGCTTTTCATGATGATTCCCGAGTGGATTCCGGCGGGAGAGACAGGGACCCGCTAGTTAAACGCACGAACCACGCCGCTGGTTCTCTCGGGCACAAGGCTGGTGCCGAAAACAAAGCAGCGCGCGACGGATAGTTTGCTCGAAAAGGAGTACGAGAACGATCGAAAGCGCCTGAGCCCCCTCGAACGGTGTACGCCTTACGACATATCCCTGCCTCGGCGAGTATGAGGTGGTAGGCAGCCTTCTGCGCCGAGGGTCTGGACATTGCCGGGAATCATAGCCCGCCGGTCCGATGGGCTCAAGGCGGAGACAAGCCAGACGCACGGCCGCCAGACGCACGGCCCAGGGATCGCCCTGTCCGGGATGGTTGGGACGTCATTCGACGTCTAACCCAGACGACAGGCCCCCAACGCAAGGAATCGCCCTGGTCCCCTGGCGAGTACGGTCGTCCGATCTCTTTGCATTGCAAGCATGTCGCGCGGTACACTGCATGATTGATAGCGGGGTTCTTGTGCTGATGGTCAGCCAGCAAGGATCGCTTCGTTCGAAAGGGATCGCATGAGTCAAGCTGCTGCCCCCCCGGGAGCACGTCGGTCGTTGTCCATTCAGGACTTCTGGCAATTGCTTCTGAACGCGCAGTTGATGGCCCCCGATCACTGCCAGAGACTGCAGCAGCAGTTCTCGCAGATCAAGGGAGCCATGAACGGCAACGGCGCCACGCTGGCCGAATGGCTGATCTCGCAGCGCCAACTGAGCCGCTTTCAGGCCAAGGTGCTCCTCTCGGGGCAGCCGGGCCCCTTTGTGTTCGGCAACTACCGGGTCTATGACCGGGTTGAACAGGGCCGATTGTCGGGCCTGTTCCGCGCGGTTCACCTGACGACCAATCATCCGGTGCTGCTGCAGTTCCTCTCGGGACCCAACGCTCAGAATGTCGATCGCCTGGCACACTGCGCTAAGCGGGCCTCGATCTCGGCTGGCATCCATCACCCGCACGTCCTCCGCTGTCTGCACCTGAGCGATCTGCGCGCGTACAAGTTTCTGGCGTTGGAAGACCTGCACGGTCAATCGCTGGATGAACTGCTGGCTGCCAAGGGCCCGCTTCCTCCCAGCGAGGCCTGCCGCATCGCCCGCCAGGCCGCGCTCGGCTTGATGCGTTTGGAAGAGCTGAAGATGGTGCACGGCGAAGTGCGCCCCGCGAATGTTTGGATCAATCACCTGGGAACGGTCAAGCTGCTCGAGTTCCCCTTGTGGCGCGATCCCCTGTCGGACGCCGCCCCGTTCGATGCCGGCACGGCGGCCAATCCGAACAGTCAGATGGCGATTGCGGCCGACTACCTGGCCCCAGAACTGGCCCGCGGCGGCGGCAAGCCCGACATCCGGGCCGACATCTACGGGCTGGGCTGCGTGCTCTATCAGATGCTGACCGGCCAGGTGCCGTTCCCCGAGTCGAACGCCTTCCGCAAGGTGCTGCGTCATGCCACCGAGGCGGTCGAGCCGCCCGATCGCGTGAACGCCAACGTGCCGACGGCCGTTTCGCAGTTGGTCATGTACATGATGGCCAAGGACCCCAATCAGCGCTACCAGCAAGCGGCCCACGTCGCCGAGGCGCTGGTGCCGTACATCGATCCCAATGGCTTGTCGATGTTCGCCGATCCGCCGACCGCGCCGGGACAAGCCTACGAGGCCTGGCTCACGCAGAATCACCCGGCCGCTTCGCCGGAGCCCGACACCGGCGAGTTCAACTTCAACGTCAAGCCGGGCGAGTTCCAGGCAATCAAGTCGGCGCCTCCTCAGGCGGCCGCCTTCCCCAGCTTCGGACCTGCCCCCGGCAGCAGCGGCTATGCTCCGGGCGGAAACGGTTTCGCCGCGGGCGCGGCGGGCGGCTTTGCGGCCGGAGCGGCGCCTGGGTTCCCCCAGCAACAGCCTCCGGCTGGCTTTCCCAACGGCAATGGGGGATATGCCAATGGCAACGGCGGCTATGCCAACGGCGCCGGGGGATACGGCGCACCGCCGCAAGGTGGATTTCCTCAGCAAGGTGGATTCGCCGCGCCGCAACAGGGTGGATTTGCTCCGCAAGGGGGTTTCGGCGCTCCGCAGCAAGGGGGCTTCCCTGCGGTCGGCTTCCAGGGGATCGCTTCTCCCGAAGCGGGGCCCTCCTTCGGCATGGCCGGCCCGGCGGCCGCGATCTCGAGCGAGCAATCGCAACTCGAGCGAGAACGGATCGAAGAGGAACGCTTCAACAAGAAGATGACCAACATCGCGGTCACCGTCGGTTCCACACTGGTCATCGGGCTGGTCGCGTTAATCGCGATCATCAATCTGAACAGCCCCGCACCCGTTGAAGACGAAATCGCGCAGGGCGAAACCAAAGAAGACGAAAAGGGCGCGGCGAAGGATCCGACCAAGGACCCCTCAAAGACGGATCCCACCAAGAAGAACGGCAAAGTCGACCTGGGCAGCTTGGAACTGAACAAGAAGCCCCCGGTGGCCACAAAGCCTCCGGAAAAGATCGACATGGACCTGACCAACAGCAAGCGGGATTTCAGCAAGAACAAAGGCAAGCCTGATCCTAAATCGGAAGAACCCAAGCCGGAAGTAATGGTCTCGGCCGATTCCGTCTGGGGCGAAGTCTTCACGGATGGTCCGCAGTGGGCCTCGCCGACAAGCGGTCCGCCGCTCGACCTCAAGTATTTGATTCCAAGCTGTCAGGTGGTGGTGGCCTTGCGCCCTGCCGAGATACTGGCCAGCCCCGAAGGGAAGCGAGTCTTCGAAGAAGAGACGCTGGGACCCCTGGTCCGCTTTGTGCGCAGCACGCTGGAGAGCAACGCGGGCGTTCCGTTGGAAGAGATGGAGCAGGTACTGGTCGGCCTGGTCGATGGCTCCGGCGATCTGCCCAAAATGGCCATGGTGGTGCGCACGCTGAATGTCGTGAACGAAAACGACCTGGTGGGCCGCTGGGGCAAGCCGGCCGAAGTCGTGGTCGACGGCAAGAAGATCATGCGCGGAGCAAAGTTTGTCTACCACTTCCCGCCCACTGGCGCCGGCAAAGTATTCTGCATGGCGCCTGCCCCGGCCTCGCCCGCCGATCTGGACGAGCTGTGCAAGTTCCTGGGAGGAGAGATGCCTCCCTTGATGCGCAAAGAGATGGAAGGGCTGCTCGAGAAGAGCGACGCTCGCCGGCATTGCTCGATCTTCTTCGCCCCCAGCTTCCTGTTCGCAGGCGGCAAGAGCATGTTCGAGACAACGGCCCTGGGCAAACTTCGCGCGGCCGTGAATGGCCTGTTGCTGGTCGAGGGCCGCGAATACGCCAAGGCGGCGATGCTCAGCTTCCACTTCGGCGACGAGTATTTCTATACCGAGCTTCGCGTCGACGGCGGCGCGGCCAAACAGCCGATGATCCTGGCCCGCGACTTGAAGGCCGAACTGACCAGCGTCCCGGAGAAGGTCCACACGTACTACAACAGCCCGCAAGCCAGCGGCGCTCGCTCTATCCCGACCGAGTACAGCCGCGCAGTCTTGGCGCGCTATCCCATGATGCTCAATGCCATGGCCGGCTATCTTCGCTCGACCCCCGATGGCCGACACGCACTGCTGACCACGGTCCTTCCCAGCGAAGCGGCCCACAACCTGGCACTGGGCACCCAACTGGCCCTGCTCGATCCGGGCGTTGTCCTTTCCAAGGCCGGCGGCGACGGTCCCAAGGGTCCCAAGGACATTCACGAGGCGCTCAAGAAAAAGATCAGCCTGAAGGTCCCCAGCGACTCGTTTGACCGCATCGTCCCGCTGATCGCCGAAGAACTCGGCTACAAGATCGTCTTCAACCCCGATCTGGAAACCCGCGGTATCACGAAGAACAAACGATTCGGCATCGACGAGAAAGACAAGACCATCGAAGAAGTGTTGATGGCCGTCTGCCGCGAGGCCAACCCCACCGGCGGCGTGAAAGATATGGCATCGCCCGACATGATCCTGATCTGGGCGGTTGCCCCCGGCGACAAGGAAGTGCAGTTCACCATCCGCGAGAACGCCAAGGATCGCGGCAAGATCTCGCCGGCGTTCGGCATCAAGTAACGCAACGATCGCAACAACGCAAGGAACAGGGCCGTGAGCGACGCTCGCGGCCCTGTCTTGCTGGGACACGCTTCGACCGGACGCTGCTTCGAGTCCGTCCGTCGTGGGCGGCGTTCCCTACGGAATCGCGGCGATCATGGCCGTCATCTTTTCGCGAGCCAGTTCGCGCGCCTTGGCCGCCGTCTTGCGGGCGGCTGGCAGATCGCGGCCGATCTCCAGCGTCCGCGCGGCAACCTGGGCTCCTGTGCAATCATCCACCTCGAAGATCCAAGGCTCCAGTCCGATGTCGCGCCACATTTGTCCCTTGCGCGTGTCGGTCGGCTGGCGGACCAGAATGGCCGGCGTTCCTGCCGAGATGGCCATGATCGGCGAGTGCATCTCCATGCTCAGCACGGCCGCCGCTCGGGCGTAGACGCTGGCCGCTTCGGCGGTGAGCCAGTAGCGGTCCATCACGGCCACCTGCGGTTTCACATCGTCCGGCAGCGGATCGAACAGCAGCGTCTTGAGTAGCGGCACCGCGTAGGTCATTTCCGGCGTCAGTAGCACGCGGCTCTTCCGCTCGCGAACCCAGGCGATGATCCCCTCGCGCAGCTTGGCGTGGTCCTTCTCCGCGAACTCCTTGTTCACAGCGACCCGTTCCGGAATCACTTTCCGTTCCGGGTGGATCTCCCAATACGGGGTCCACCGCAGGCGCGGCACGACGCACAGGAACTCGCCCTTTTCCAGCTTGTGTTCGGCCAGCAGTTTGTCGGCCGCGGCTTCATCGCGCAGGTCGAGCGCAAACGTGGCGTCGGGGCCAAACTCCATCCGCGGTCCCGTGATGCCCGAGTCCTTCAGGGCCGCCAGCGAAAGCGTATCGCGGGTGAAGACAAACTTGGCCCCGGCCAGCAGTTCGCGCCGCGTCTTGATCTCGTCGTCGTTCAGCGTGATGCCGGCGAATCCATACGGTTTGCCCGCTTCTTTCGCGCGTTGCGCTTCCTTCGTGCCGACCAGGCCCGGACCCGACCCGTGCAGAAAGAAATCGCAATCGGCCAGAGCCTTCGCCTGCTCATCGGCTGTCTTGGCGATCTTGATCTTGGGAAATCGCGTGGTCAGGATCTTCTCGACCTCGGGGCTCAGTTGGTTCGGCCACAGCGTGACTTCCGCCGTGGGGATCTGCTTCTCCAGCAGGGCCAGCATCCCCGGCGTATGAGCAATGTCACCGATGTTGACGGTCTGCCAGCTCGACCGCAGCAGAATCTTGCGCGGCTTATCCTGTGCAAAGAGTGAGCGCGGGGCGAGGCCGGCGGCCACGAGGGCGGCCGAGAAGCTGCGGCGTGAGAGGGTCATCGTCATATGCGAAAGGAATCCGAGTGGGGAGTCGTGGTAATTCGCGGCGCCGCAATCATTCTAGCCAGTTCGGCATCTGCGACGCGAGTTCGACATGCCGTGAGCCCGCCCGCTCTCGAGCCGGCCTGAGGGGCCGGTGAGAAGCTACGCGCTCCGACCGCCCCGAAGGGGCACGACATACCAGCCCGGGGCAACGCCCCGGGTCACGCGTCCAAACTCGTGGGATCAGCCCTGTAAGGGCATGACATCAATGGTCATGGCCATCATTGTCGCGCCCTTTCAGGGCTGACCGATGATACGCATTCGATACCCGGGGCGTTGCCCCGGGCTGATTTGTAAGGCCCCTTCGGGGCGAAATACTCATCGCGTATTGGCGGTTCCTCGATCCTCGATCCTCAATCCTCGATCCTCAATCCTTCCCCTCGATCCCCGATCCTCGATCCTCCCCGTTCGAAAAGCAAAAGACCCTGCACCGCTCTCACACGGCACAGGGTCTTCGCGTTTCATCGCACGTCCGAACAACGGGCGTGGCTAATCACTTTTCCAGAAGAGCAAGCGAACTAGTCCCACCACCACTGGCCCTTGCCCAGGTTCAGCTTCACGCCGTCGCGGGCCTTGGCCAGGCTGCCATCGGTGTCCGGCTTTACGTTCGAGGTGGCCAGGGCCTGCTTGGCCCGGATCTCGACGCCGCCACCGATCGGGGTCATCAGCATGTTCCGCTTGAAGATCGCGTTCACGGCGCTCTCCACCTTGGCGGGGATGTTGTAGGTTTCGACTTCAAACAGCTTCTCGTCACCCAGGGTCGACATCTTCCAGTCGGCCTTGCCGTAGAAGTCCTGCTGCTGCACGAAGGCGGCCACGATCGACAGGTCGATCATGTTCCGCAGCTCGGCATAGACCGGGCTCTTGGCGGCCAGCTCGGGGTACTTGGCAGTAAAGGTGTCGGTGAACGTCTTGCTGGCCTTATTGATGCCGCCGGCGACGGCACGCTGTCCGCCCTGGGCGACCATTTCTTCTTCGCCCAGCAGCTTGACGCCGCGGCCCGACAGTTCAAAAGCGTTGTTGTCTTCGCTGACCTTCACCGAATCATAGTCCGGCAGGAAGTACCACCGCTGCAGGGCGTTGGCGGCCATCTGAGCGGGGTTCACCAGGTCGGTGTAGGCGGGGATCTTCACGGCGGGCTCTTCCAAGCCGATGCCGATCAGCTTCATGCGGTAGTCGGCTTCGACCAGGACCTGGGCGAAGTGCGTCGATCCCGGCACGCCCATCACGGTGATGGTCTGCATCCCGAGGCTGTCCTTCAGCCCCTTCACGATGAAGCGGGTGACGTTGGGGTCGGTCAAGTTGCGGCCCGTCTTGGCCAGGAACTGCTGCATGCGGTTCAGGCCTTCCTGGGTCGGATCGATCGAGCAGCCGATCATCACATTGCCCTTCTTGCCGGCCGGGAAGGCACGCAAGGCGGTCACCAGGTCTTCCAGGTGCAGCGTCGGCTCCTGGCTCTCGGTCGAGAGGACACGGCCAGCGTTGTCGGTGAACCAGCCCTCGGCGGGGCCGGCCACCACGATGTCGCCCGACTCGGGATAGAAGAACACATACTTGATGTGCTTCAACCCGGCCATGTACTTCATTTCGTCATTCACGGGCTGTCCGGCTGCGATCTTCTCTTCGATCGCCTTCTCCAGCCGGGTCAGCGAGACCATGCGGAGCTGGCTGGACTTGGCCACGTCCTTATTCAGGCTGGCCTTGGCCGCTGCGGCGAGCTTCTGGTTCAGCTCGGCGCCGCCCGGGACCGTGTTTTGCTTCAGTACGCCTTCGGCGTCCACCAGCACACCGGCGATATTCTGCTGGGCGTCAGCCCGGCCGGTCCAGGCGATCGTGGCCACCAGGGCCAGGGCCGCCAGCGCTCCTCGAAGAATCGACAGTCGAGATTTCATCGCCCAACCTCTCCTAAATGCAGAAAACGCGGTGTTTTTCGAGTATGCGCCACAGAGCGCCAACGTGCAGGAAGAACCGTATGATTTCAGCTTAGTTCGACAAAATAGGCAGTTCAAGGAAAATGGGAGGGCTGAATTCCAGCGAATCCGGTTCGCTGCCCATTTCCCTTTTCAAACATACCACACAGCCCGAAGATGTTGGCTGGCAAGGAGTTTTTTACTCGGAACGCCACGCAGAAGGGCGATCTATCGCCAATCGCGACTGTAGGTTATGCCGATTACGCAATCTAGGGGGATGTAGCCCACGGCAGGCTAAGCCGCCCGACGCTCGCTCGCATCTTTCTTTTCGGCGTCTTTCTTCTGAAAGGCATCCGCAAAGGCCAGCACCATGGTCGCTTCGCCCCGCAACAGGGTCGGCGTGGAGCGGACGACGGGCTCTTCCTCGAACGACTCGGCAGGCGCGCCCAGGAAGAAGACCCCGCGCACGTAGGCCGACAGGGTCCAACTCGCCAGTCGGCGGCGCTCGTGTTCGATTTCGCCCAGTCGCCCGCGGCCGTCAGCCAGTTCCAGAGCCATCTCGGTTTCGCTGGTGGCGGCCGTGCGGTAACGATCGCGGCGCTCCGACGAGCCATCCAACCAAGCGGCGGCGTCGCCATGGAATCGCGCGGCGTACTCTTCGTTGATTTGCCGCCACGAAGTGCGGGCCTGCTGGCGGGCCTCGGCCAACTGGCGTTCCAGCTCCAGCGTCTCGCTCTTGCGGCGCGTGCGGATGGCTTGCTCTTCGATGTTGATGCGGCCCATGCAGGCGTGCCGCTCGGCTTCCAGGTGCTTTTTGAAGGCGTGGTAGCGAGTCAGAATGGCATGCGTCTCTTCGGCGGGAAGTTCGCCGGGGCAATCCTGCCGCGCGAGTTGTTCCTGACGACTCCGCCAGCCGCACAGGGCCAGCGTCTCCAGCGTCCCCATGCCGGGGACCGAGGCCAGCCGGTCAAAGGTCACGTCGCTGGCGCGGGTGATCCCTTGAAAGATCAGCCGGGCGAGCAGCTCTTCGTTCAGATCGGGCAGCTCCTCGCGGCAGATCCGCGTCTGCACCAGGTGCGCGTCGATCGCTTCGCGCTCGATTTCGGCAATGATGTTGGCCGCTTCGCGCTCGCCCTGATCGGCCAGCCCGGCCAGGTCGGTGCGATACTCGACTTCAGCAGTCTGACGACGTTGATCGAGCGCCTTCAGTTCGCGATCCGTGGCTTCGCACATGGTCTGCAACCGAAGGAGCAACTGCCGCTTGGTTTCGTCATAGGTCGCGCGGATCTGCGCCTGTCGCCGACGGCCTTCTGCTTCGAGCGCATTACGCCGCACAATCAGCGTCGAGCGGTCGCGCTTCATTTCGATTTCAAGGTCGCGGCACAGCTTGGCACGCCGCGTCCGCTCCTGTCCCAACTCCGTAAGATGAGCGCTCAACTCATCCGCTTCGGCAGTCAGATGCGCGGCGAGCGAAAGGACCGGGTCCGAATGGAAGCAGCCGATCAAACCGAGCACCATCCCGCCTACCAAGGGAATGCAGGCCAGCATGGCCAGCGGCGGCAAATAGCCCAGCGAGAGCAGAACCACCGCGCCCATGCCGGTCCCCAGACCGAAGGCAACCATGGCCCGGGCTAAGGCGAACTGCGGGCGCAGCTCGCGCGCAGCGACCTCGGCGTGCTCGCGCGTCGATTCCCCGTCCCGAACGCCGGGCATGGGCAGGATCTGGAATGCATCGTCAGAGGTAGCGCCGTCCATGGCAGCCCCTTCCATCTCGGTAGTTTGCAGAGAGTCTAACCGGCGGGAATCTGGCACAAAGCGCCGTCGCCGTCGAGAGAAGCTGGGGAAGATGGGCCGGCATTTCTTCGCGTGCCACCTCCCTGCCAACTTCGGGCATCCAAGGAATGCACGCAATTGCTTGCGGATACCGTAGCCGGTTGGTAATCTGACTTGATCCACCCTTTAAGGTGTCCTCGAGCAGCTTCGCGCCCTATGGCCAAAGTCGACAAAGACTTCGATCCCTATCTCCAGTGGCTGGGGATACGCGACCCTCAGCGGCCGCCGAACCACTACCGGCTGCTGGCACTCGAGCCCTACGAGGAAGACGGCGACATCATCCAGAATGCTGCCGATCAGCGGATGGCGCACATTCGGACCTATCAGGCGAGCCAGTACTCCAAGGCTTCGCAACTGCTGCTCAACGAGATCTCAGCGGCCAAGCTCTGCCTGTTGAACTCGAAGAAAAAGGCCGCCTACGACGCGCAGCTTCGCGCGTTGCTGGCATCCAAGGCGCCGCCCCCTCCGCCGGCAGCTGCCCCAGGCTTGGGCGACATTTCTGACGCTCCCCCGGCAGCCGAAGACAGCGTCGTGGCGGCGGTGCGGCAACTGACAACCGACGCTCCGCGGCCTGCGGAGACCTATGCGCGGCGCGGCAACGGCCCCCTGTGGACGTATGTGGGAATTGCGGGTGCGGTGTTGGCGCTGGTCGCCTTGGGAGTCGTGTTAAGCGGCGATCCACCCGACCGCGTCGTGACCAAGAACGACCCGCCCAAACGCCTGCCCGACAACAACGTCAGCAAACCCAAAGCGATCGAGACCCGCCCCGTCAAACCTCCGGAACCTGCCCCCGCGCGGCCAAGGTCTGAGCCCTTCGTGACGAATCCGCCCGCCGATGTCGCCAAGCCGACCCCGGTGGCTTCACGACCCACCGGCAAGAGTTCGCCCAAGTTCGGACCGGGCAAGTTCGAAATGGGCGCCATCTTCTCAGGTCGCGAGGCGATCGCGGTCCCCCATCGCAGCGAGTTGGAGCCTCAGGACTTCACCCTCGAGACTTGGGTCTGGCTGGATGAAATCCCCAGTGGCAAAGAGGCCCGGCGCTGGCTGATCAATAAGAGCACCAACGAGCATGCCAGCGGTTACTTTGCCCTGCTGATCGACGGCGACCACGCCGCCGCGCTCGTAAACCTGGGAGGGGGCAGCGAGGGCGCTGTCCGGGCTCGCAGCGACGCGGGGGTGCTCAAGACCGGCCGCTGGCAGCATCTGGCCGTCACTTGCGGGCAGGGGGCCCTCACGATCTGGTGCGACGGCCGGCAGGTCGCTACCCAAAGTCTGAAGCGCCAGCGGCCTGCCGGGTCAGGCCCCTTGGTCTTTGGCACGCGGGCCGACGAGTACGGCTACTTCAGTGGCAAGCTGGACGAAGCGCGGCTCTTCGGACGGATTCTTTCGGCCGAAGAAATCGGGCAACACGCGAGCTGCGAGAATGCCGACATTTGGCGCTCGGCCGCCATGATCGCGGGCCTGATCGAGGCCTGGGGCTTCGAGTCGGGCGGGGAATAGCTCCAAGCGGCTTTATCCCGCGCTGTCGTCCGGCTCGAATTCGATCTCGGTCATTTCGCCGGCGGTCTCGCGCTCTTCAGCCTCCATCTCAAAGCCCAACTGCGCCATGCGCCGCAGCAGCTTGTTGCGCGGCAGGCCCAGCAGTCGTGCCGCCTTGGCCTTCTGACCGCGCGAGCGCGACAATGCCTGCGCAATCAGTTCCTTTTCGATCTTGGCCAGGAAGTCTTCGAGCGAAATCCCCTCGTCGCGCTTGGGCGGATAGAGGGCCGCTTCGCGGGCCAGTTGAATCCGCTCCGGCAGATCGGCCGGCCGCACCTGCGGCCCGGGCGACTTGGCGTGCGCGTGCCGCACCAGGTCGGCTAACTCCCCCACTTCGCCTGGCCAGGGATAGCCGACGAGCAGGTCCATCGCCTCGGGCGTAAAGCCTGAAAGCTGTTTCGCATTGCCCGCGTTGGCTTCTTCCAGCAGCATCTGCGCCAGCACCGGAATGTCGATCGAGCGGGTCGCCAGCCTAGGGAGCACGATTTCCAGCGTCGCCAACTGGCAAGCCAGGTCGGCTCGAAAGCGACTCTCGCGAACCAGATCGACCAGCCGAGACTGCGCGGTCGACAGCAAGCGCAACGCGGGCTTGCGGGCCAGCAAGGCCGCCAACTCGATCTGCGATTCCGCGGGAAGCCGCTCGACATCAGAAAGCAGCACGGTCGAAGGGGCAGCCGTGCGGCGAGCGTCCCCCAGGGTCAGGGTCCGCAGCGTCGAGCTCAGCAATTCGGCCGATAAGCTGCCGCAGTCCAGCGGAACCAAAGTCCCCGCATGCTGAGCCCCCGGGACGTTCCCCATGCGATGATAGTGAATCGCACGGGCCACATGGGCTCGGCCGCTGCCTGCGGGGCCCACGATCAAGACATTCGCTTCGCCGCGCGATGCCAGCAGCACCTGTTGCCGCACCTGCTCCATCGCCGGGCTGTCCCCCAGCAGGCGATCCGCGTCGTACTGTCTGGCCAGTGCCGGACCATAGTGCCGCAGTCGATCGTGCAGCAGCGCTGCAAGCGTCGCATCCTGCCCCTGCGGCTGGCTGGCGCTCTCGGGCGATCGCAAGATCACCAGCAATCCCGCGGGCTGTCCGGCGGCAAGCGTCAGCCGGGTGCAATCCGCCAGGAACTTGCGCGGCAGCCCGCTGCCGATGGCAGGCCAGGTCATTTCGGTTTGAAAGGCCGGCACATCGAAAGCCTCCGGCGGAGGCGCCAGCAGCGCGGCTTGTGCGTCGACCCCCGTCACCGAAGGGTCCGAGTGGTAGCGGCACTCCACGCCCAGCAGTTCGCCCGCTTCGCGGCCGGTCAGCGTCGCGCAGGCCTGATTCACAAAGGCCAGCCGGCGTTGCGAGTCGATGAAGTAGACCGGTTCGGCAATCGCCGCAAAGAGCCGAGTCGGATCGCGGAATTGAGGGCGTCCTGCCATTGCGGCTTACTGCTCGTCCCGATCTTCAGGCTCGTTGCGGGGGAGCGGCTCGACCAGCGGTCGGGCGTACCACTTGTCTTCAATCGGCGGGCGATTCGACGCGGCCTTGCGCTGGGCCTGCTTCCGAACCCAACGAGCGCCGATGGCAACGAACAGGATCAGCGTTCCCCCCAGGATCACCAGCCCCAGCATCAGCATCAGCACGCGCGCCCGGGTGGGGTCATCCATCCGTTCGAGCAGGATCTCGTCGGCCAGCAGCCAGGGATTCATGGGTCCGATTCCTGTGCGACCTCAACGTGTTCTCGGCGGCAATCTACCACGATAACTCTTGCCGCGGATTGCTCGGGTGCTGCTTCTCGATCTTCTCAATCGCCTCGCGCTCTTCGGCGGTCAGTTCGGCAGGAATGCGGATCTGCACTTCGGCAAACAGATCGCCCGGCGTGGATTCGCTGGGGACCCCGTGCCCCTTCACGCGCAGCTTCGCGCCGCTCGAGGTGCCTGCCGGAATCCGCAGCGAAACCGTGCCCCCCGGCGTGGGAACATCCACCTTGCCGCCAAACACCGCCTCGCCCAGCGTAATCGGCACGCGGACGTACAAATCGTTTCCCTTGCGGGTGAACCATTTGTGATTCTCGATCCGCACCTGCAGCATCAAGTCGCCGGGCGTCATGCCGCCGGGGCCGAACTCCCCCTGGCCGCGCAGGCGGATCTTCTTGCCGTCTTCGGTCCCGGGCTTGATGGTGACTTCCAGCGTCTCGTTCTTGCCCGATTGTCGCCGGATCTGAAAGGGGACCTTGCCTCCTTGGATCGCCGTCTTGAAGGGGACGGGCAGCTCGGCCTGAATATCGACCCCTTCAGACTCTTCGCGCGTGTAGCGCGGCGGGCCCCCCGGCATCCCACCGGGCATTCCACCCGGTGCGCCGCCCCCCCGTTGCGAGAAGAACTCGGCAAACGGATTCGAGCCGCCAAACAGGTCGTCCATGTTGAACTCGGCCGAACCGCCTGCTGGCCCCGCGCGACCGCCCGAGGTCCGATACGACCAGGGGCCACCACCGGGTGCTCCACCGCCAGGGCGTGCCCCGACGCGCTCGTAGTCGGCGCCAAACTGATCGTAAAGCTTGCGCTTCTCGGCGTCCTTCAGCACGTCATAGGCGGCCTGCACTTTTTGAAAGCGTTCCTTGGCCGTCTTGTCGTCCGGATTCAGGTCGGGGTGATGCTTGCGGGCCAGCTTGCGATAGGACTTCAAGATCTCGTCCTGCGACGCAGTCCGTTCGACGTTCAGGGTCTTGTAGTAGTCGTCAGCCATGAGCCAGGCGATGCTCTCCGAAGAGACAATCCGTGGGAAGTTTGCGGGAACTTGGGCACAGACGCGGCATCGCTTCGGCCAGCGTCTCTTTTCCGCATTCTAGGTCGCGCGGGCTTAGGGACACAAGCGCCGCTGGCAGGCCGTTCTCAAACCGTGTGGGCGTCTCGATTCTGGGTGCAATCGCAGCCGTAGGGTGGGCAGAGGGCCGCGAGGCCCACCGCTTCGGCCAGAAGATTCCATCCCGAAGCAAGTGGCGAGACGACTTTATCCAAGGACAGGAGCTTACTCGCCGAAGCGGTGAGCCTCGCGGCCCTCTGCATCCACCCTCGCCAAGAACGCCCTCAACGCTCTTCCTGCTCCCTCCCACTTGTGGGGAGGGCTGGGGAGGGGGGCTGCCCTTCGTTCACATCTTGCCCCTGCTTCTTTTTTTTGAACAGGAGGAAACAAAGGTCACAGAAAAATCCCCTCCGTTACCTCCCTTTCCTCCTGTTCAAAAATGCGTCGTCCCAGTTGTAGGTCCCACCGATTAAACCCGTGATCTTTTGTGGTGCGGGCGTCCCGCCTGCCTGCCCCGCGAATAGGCTCGAAATCACAACCCGAAGCGTTAGCGAGGAGGAACTGCGCGGGACGTCGCCCAGCGCATCCTCGCTGCCGCTTCGGGTTGTGATGGAAACGCCTTCCACCCAGAATCGAGATGTTCACACGAGTTGCAAGCGGGCGATGAACCGTCACGTTCGGTACGCTATCATATCGAAAATTCCCCTACCCTTTCCGAACCGGGCCTTGCCATGCTTCGCATCCTCGCTTTGACGGCATTCGTTTCCCTCCTGGCTGTGATCGTTTCCGCCCAGGAGCCCGCGAAATCGACCATCTCCACCGTGGCCGGATCGGGGAGCGGCGAGTTGAAGCTCTACTCCGAAAAAGACGCCAACCCGCAGGCCCTGGCGGTCAACATCAACCAGACCTTTGGTGTGGAAGTCGGCCCGCAGGGGGCGCTCTATGTCACCGAGGTCGGGCATCACCGGGTCTGGCGGTTCGATCTCAAGACGCAGGCCGCCGAGATCGTGGCCGGCAACGGCAAGAAGGGCTACTCCGGCGACGGAGGTCCCGCCACCGAAGCCAGCTTGAATGAACCCTACGAAGTCCGCTTCGACGCCGACGGCAACATGTACTTTGTCGAGATGGTCGGGGCGGTCATCCGCAAGGTCGACGCCGGGACCAAGAAGATCAGCACCCTGGCCGGCACGGGCAAGCCGGGCTTTGCGGGAGATGGGGGCCCGGCCAAGGAGGCCCAGTTCAAGCAGCCGCACAGCATCGCCTTGGATGGCAAAGGGGGGATGTACGTGGCCGACATCGGCAATCATCGCATTCGCAAAATCGACCTGGCGACCGGCCTGATCGAAACCGTCCTGGGCACCGGCGAAGCCAAGCTCCCCCAAGACGGCGCGGTCGCCACCGGTCAGCCGATTAAGGGACCCCGGGCGTTGCACATCGTGGGAGACACGATGTGGATTGCCCTGCGCGAGGGGAACAGCGTCTGGAAGCTCGACCTGCCCAGCAAGAAGTTGACGCACGTGGCCGGAACCGGCGCGAAAGGCTTCTCCGGCGATGGCGGCCCGGCCCAAGCGGCCACGTTCGATGGCCCCAAAGGGATCGTGGCCGGCGCCAAGGATGACGTCTACGTGGTGGATACCGAAAACCAAGTCATCCGCCGCATCGACCTGGCCAAGGGAACGATCTCGACGGTGGCCGGCATCGGCCCCAAGGGTCGCGGCTTTTCCGGCGACGGCGGCCCGGCCCTGGAGGCCAAAATGGATCGCCCTCACGGCATCGCCATCGACTCAGCCGGCGTGCTGTACATCGGCGACACCAACAACCACCGCGTGCGCCGCGTCGGACCGTAAGCGTCAAATAGCAGGTACACTCCGTGTGCCGTTCCCCCTTTCTTCCTCCCTCTCCCCCTTGGGGAGAGGGCCGGGGTGAGGGGCCGGAGTTCTTTCACACTTTCTATTCTTCTCGCAAGGCACGCAAAGAATCAGAGCCACACCGCGTGCGATCAGCTTCTGCTTCATCGCGTAGACCTTAGTTGGATTCTTGGAGTGGGTGAGCGAGCAACCTGAGTGTCTGGAGTTGGTCCTGAGCAACAAGGGCGCTGCTTGAATTCCAATCCCCACGGTACGCCCAGGAATTGACCTGCCAATGACACTTCCGAATGACGAATGGCGAGTGCTGCTGGCCAAGCGATTCCCCAAGATCGATCCAGCTGAAAAGGGCTTAAAGTGGAAGCTGCTCAAGAATCAATTGGCCATTGGCAAGTCCGTCACTGGAACGGTCGTTGCCAAAGCTCATTTTGGTGTTTGGCTCGATATTGGAGCGGAGTTCCCGGCATTTCTGTTGATCGTTAGTATTCGCGACCTGACCCCCGAAAAGTACAGGAGCGACGAATGGTGTCCACTAGGTGACTCTGTCGTCGCAACAGTTGGTGGGTTCAATGAGGAAGCTCATACGGTGTGCGTCTGGCAAATTAATAATACGTTGGCCGCAAACTAGGTTCCGTCTGGGAAGTGAACGAGCAGGAAACAAAGGGGTCACAGGAAATCAAAGGGGTCAGAACTGGGTCAGGACTCTTTGTTCGCCGCAAAATCCCGAGAGGGAGAAAAGGGGTCAGGTCTCTTTTTTTTTATGTCTCCCGCGAGGCCGGAGCGTGCTTTCGAGGCCAAGGCGTACTGCACTTTGCCTTGCCCAACGCGGTTCGCCGAATGGGGTGCCACGCCGCAGCGAATGCCTGATCGCTGAGACTTCAGAGGCGCTTTGCGGATCGTTGACCCAAGCTCGCCAGTTTCGAGGCAAAGCAGGTTTTTCCGATGCGCAGAATAAAAGGTGTCAGGAACGTGTCAGGAACCTTTTCATGAAGCAATACAAAGGTTCCTGACACCTTTTTCACTCCCCCAGCGCCGGCGCTCCCCGGGACCTCCGCGCCCCAACCCGCAAAGTTACACGCCTTACCGTTTTCTATGTTGCCGAGGACCGCGTTTTGACCGAAGCCCCAAAGGGGCGCACTATGATAGCCTGGGGCGCAGCCCCAGGTCTGCGATGCCTATTCGTGTTCACCCCTTGGCGCCTGCTGCGGCGAAGCCGCAGCAGGCACCAAGGGGATGGAAGCGATAGGGGCTACGTCTACCTGAGGGAGGAAAAAGGGGTCCGGTCTCTTTTTTAAGGGACGAACTCTAGACACCCATTTTGCATCGCTCGGGGGGCAAAAAAGGGGGCAGGTCTCTTTTTCGGTCAAAGCGGTACGAGAAAAAAGAGACCTGACCCAGACCTGACCCCTTTTCTTCGCCCCCTTTGTAGTGCCCGGCTCGGCGTCCATTTACGCATACTTCTCGTAAACATCGAGACCAACTCCTTCGCCCACAAACTTCGTCAGACTCGGCGCAATGAAGCGGGCGTCTTCGCGACTCAACGCACCCCACCCAACGATATATACCCCGAATCCTTCCTCCCCAACCATATACACAATGCCGCGGCCGCCAGTATCGCCGATTGGCATGGAGCCAGGTATTTCTTCGGACACCTGATATAACTCATCCATCCCAATACACTCTGAAGAGCTCCAAAAACGAATTGGCTTATTCGAATCAGTGCGGAGAACAATCTCCGATGCCTCTGCACACATGTCAAGATACTCCTGGGGAACGGTCTCAAATCGTTCTTTCAATCGCTCCAAAGATGAACTTGGTTCGGGGGACTGAAATGAGACGACGTTGAGGTCTTCGCTTACATCGATCATAGATACCTTACGAAGGTGAATGAATGCGGAGGTGGGCGGGTGGCACTGCTAGACGGTGGCTGTGCCACTGGTAGTTGTTTAC
>Ga0335397_10000186_pt1 | contig 72264 bp, 70 predicted proteins | sample MAT04_FD_205740 | JGI IMG/M metagenome (GOLD analysis project Ga0335397, IMG submission 205740) | Freshwater microbial communities from Lake Fryxell liftoff mats and glacier meltwater in Antarctica - MAT-04 (spades assembly) (version 2) ...
TTTCGGGTTTCGGGTTTCGGGTTTCAGAAGGCAAATATTCGCTCTGCTTCGACCTAACCTGGCTTGCCGTCGCTGCGCGGCTTGATATAGGCCGGCGCAAATTTGACCCACCAGCTGATGAAGACCACCAGCCATACCAGGGCGGCCAGCGATGAAAGGCCGATGGGGCCGGGTAACTTTATAAACTCGGCGGCAACACGCAACACGGCCACCCCCTGCAAGGCCCAGAACATTGCCCACAACCACGTATCCGCCGCCAACGCGCGACCAGAATGGCCCAGCGTGACACGCGACACCATGCCTATGAGCATGGATGCGAAAAAGCCGATAGTGAGGGCATGCAGCGGCGCCAACCCCAAGGCGACGATGCCCAACAGCAACAGCAGGCTTTGCGTCGCATACAGCGCCAGCGACAAACCGAGCCAGGCAAACGCCACGTGCAAGACGGCGAGCAAACGCACCTCGAAGCTTCTGGCGAGTTGCCAGCGTAAGGTGAGCCAAATGGCGATCACTGCGGCCGGCGCATCGAAAAGCCAAGTCCATTGCGCCATGCCGGCGATCGCGAGCAACGCATGGCCGACAAAGCCCGTCAGTAAAACGTAGAGTGCCCAAAGCGGCCGCACCGCCGTGTAGTTCGGCAATGCCGAGCTGGAAAAAAACGGAATCATGCGATGGGAAACCGCCACAAACACGGGCAGCAGAAACAGCCACACGCCACCCGTTAGCGCCAGCCGCGCCAGCCAGCCGGGGCCCCCACCGGCGAATCCAAGAAAGGCGGCCAGACATAAGGCACCGCCGCAAAGCCCTGCCACCGTGGTCTTGAGATGCGCCCGCTCACTGCCACCCAGCGCCGCGCGCCACAACTCGGGCAAACCGCTACACCAACCGGTCAGCGTCAACAGCAATGCCGGCAACATGAGCGGTGGCCACAACAGCGCTACGTAAAAAGCTATCCAGCCCAGGCTCATGAACACAAAAGTACTCAGGTAGGCAAATGGGGTAATGGGCTCGGCGTTCACCCAGCGCGGCCCCGCCGTCATGAGAAAGCCAAAAATAAAAAACGGGAAACAGCCGAACATCAACATCGCCCCATGCGCCCAAGGCGGCGGTAAGGTCCAGGTGGGCAAAGCCGGAATCGCGCCCGAGCGCGCCGCCAAGTCAACCATCCACCACAGCATGGCGAGCACTCCCTGCGTCGCGCCAGCCATAAACATGACGCGATGTGGCGCGTGAAAAAAAACCGGACGGATTTTCATGATGCGTTCCTCGTCAGCCAGATACTCGCCATGGCCTGATTTCATGTTATGTTTCGCACGCCCCGGCACAGCGAAAGCTCGATTATGCACACCGACAAACTCGACATCGCGCAAATTCTCAAGCGCATTCCGTTGTTTCAAGAACTCGCTCAGGAACAGCTCGAACACCTCACTGCGCAGACGCGCGAAAAGCGTTTGCAAAAAGGCGAGAACCTATTCCAAAAAGGCGACCCGTCTCGCGGCTTCTATGTCATCGTTTACGGCCAAATCAAGCTGGCTTTTCCTTCAGCCAACGGCAACGAAAAAGTCGTTGAACTAATTGGCCCGCAGCAGAGCTTTGGCGAAGCGGTCATGTTCATGGACCGTCCCTACCCGGTGTTTGCCGAAGCGCTCACCGACACCCTGCTGGTGCACATCGCCCGTGCCGCCGTATTCGACATGCTGGAAACAGACACCTCGTTCGCGCGCCGGATGCTGGCTGGCCTTTCCGTGCGTTTGCACAGCCTGATTCGCGATGTGGAATCTTACTCCTTGCGCTCGAGTATGCAGCGCGTCATCGGCTTCCTGCTCGAGCGCGCCGGCAGCGATGAAGACAAAACGGGCGACGTCCACATCGAACTACCCACCAGCAAGCAGATCATCGCCTCGCGCCTCAACCTTACGCCTGAAACGCTCTCACGCATCTTCCACGAACTCGCCGAAGCCAAGCTCATCACCGTGCAAGGCAAGCAGATCACGGTACACGATGTGCGCCGCTTGCGCGAGTTCGAACCTTAAACATTCATTGGAACGCAAGCGACGAGCACGTTCTTCACTCACGCCTTCGCCGCAAGGGCGCGCTGGTAGCGCACATACAAGCGCACACCCGTGATGAGATTCCATTCCAACAGCCCGAAGGACGCGACGAGCGCCAGACCCGCACCATAAGCCAAGGGCGGCCAAGCGACCGCCAGCAGGCACAGCAACAACGCCGCCAGATGCAAGCGGAACTGCAAACGCATGCGCGACTCGGGAATCATCTGCTTCATGTTGGGCACCGCCGGACCCGGCTTGCCGAGATTTTGCAAATGCATCCAGTTGAGAAAGGGCACGATCTTGTAGAGCATGCCGCTGATGACGGCGGGAAACATGCCGACGATCATCAAAGCGGCAAGCAAAAACGACGTGCCGGAGTAGTCACCAACTGCTGGAACGCTCCATTGCACCACCGCCAGCGCAGCAGCGGCGATCAAGGCGATCATCGCCGCGCGCCAGAACAATAAAGTCGGCTCGACAATCTTGCGCCGGCGCTGCGCCTGCAAGCGCAAAGTCACCCCGCCAAAGGTGGCAAGCAACAGCGCCGTTAGAACGGCGAAAAGCCTTGCTGGCAAAAACCATTGCCACAGCAATGCCAGCGACCACAAGACGAGCAACGCCGCCAAGCCCAGCGGCAAGCCACGCGCCAGCGTCGGACGATAGGGCGGCGTCAATTGAAACATCGGCACCACCAGCAAGGCCACGCCCATGACCAGGATCAGGCTCCACCCTAGCAGCCCCCAGGCGGCGTGGAGATGTGTGAGTTCAACGAGGGGCAAAGAAAAATTCCAGCCGAAAGCCGATGCAAGCGTGACACCCAGTGCAAGGGTAATGGCCAGCCCACCCACCGCCAGGCGCAGCGCCAACACGGTGGGGCTCCTGGCCGACGTACGAATCAAGGCGATAAGCACGACGACGATGAACGTACCCAACCCCACACCCAACACCGGCGCCGCTAGGCGAAACAGCCAGGGTGATTCGCTGAGGAAACCGGCAACCAGCAGCACGCTGCCCAGCGTCAGCCCGCCGTGGGTGAGCGCCGCCACCGTACGCGGTCGCCAAATATTCGCGCCCACCACCACCGGCAGCATTTGCAGCAACGCGCCACACATGGCTTGCAGCATGAAGCCCAGTGCAAGCAAATGGGTAAGCGCCAGTGCCACAGGCGACCAGCGCGAGATGAAGACATCGCCGCCTTGCCAAAGCAGCAACAGGCCGGCGCCCACGCCAAACAGTGGTGCTGTGAGGAAAAAACGAAAAGGCACGGAGACCGGGGGCGCTTGCTCAAAAGAGAGTGAGGGCTGCATGTCAGCCGGCTTTGCGGATGTGCACTTCCACCGTGCCGTCCGGCCGCGTTTCCGTTCGATGGCGGTAACCGTTCTGGTCGAGCACACCATAAAGCGGATGCGGTTCGCAATACAACAGCACCAGCAACTCGTCGTCCGCTTGCAGTTTATCGAGTGCTGCCAACGCAAGTTCCAATGGTTCAGGCGGCAACAAACCTCGCCCGTCTACAACATGCTGCGCGCCCATTTCCGTTATGCCTTGAGTCCTGCTTCGATTTTGGCTCTCAGCGCGCTGTCGGTGGACAGCGCGTCGTCGCACATCGGGTAGAGGATGTTCTCCTCCTTCATGTTGTGCTGTTGCATCATGATTAGCAAGGTATCGGCCGTGCCGCCAAAATCATCGGCGTTGTGCTGCGCTTGCGCCTCCTCCATTTGCAGCAACAGGCGGCGCATTTGCGCGTGCTCGCCACGCATGACATCGGTCGGCCCGCCAGTCATGCCTGTCTGGCTTTCGAAAGCCGGAAACAGCGTGTCTTCTTCGATGCCGAAGTGGACCAGCATTTCGTCGCGAAAGCGTGCAAAGCTCAACGCACAACTCGCCCAGTCGCCACGCTGGGCGGCCTCTTCGGCGGTGGCGAAGTCGTTGTCGCAATGTTTGTGGTGCTCGTGCAAGGCGCTGGTGATGCCGCTCATGGTGATTCCTCCGGTGGCAATACGTGCGTAGCCATTGTCACCGCTGACAGATCGAAGGAGTTTGACGCGAGTCAAGTTTGCGCGCGCCTTTCCTTTTCGACCCTACGACTCCAGCACGTAAGTCCCCGGCGCATCCGCCAGGCTGGGATGGCCCTTGGTCTCGGCCAGATAGGCTTCCACCATCGTACCGGCTTGCGGCTTGAGCCAGGCCATCCAGTCTTCCCACCAACTGCCTGGGTGCTCCGCAGCGCGTTCCTGCCAATGTTCGACGCTGTCGCGGCGGTGTGCAGGGGCGACGCGGTAATTGCGTTTTGCGGGATGCACCGGCGGATTGACCATGCCGAGGATGTGGCCGGAGGAAGACAGCACGAAGCGCTTGTCGCCGGAGACGAGATTGTTGATGCGGAAGCACTGGCGCCAGGGCGCGATGTGGTCGTCGGTGGCAGTGACGGCGTAAAGCGGCTGGCTGATGCGCTCCAGATCGATGGGCTGGCCGGCGATGGTGAGCGCGTCCTTCTTGCAAAGGTTGTTGTTGAGGTACATCTCGCGCAGGTAGTACTCGTGCATGCGGTAAGGCATGCGCGTGGTGTCCATGTTCCAGTAGAGCACGTCGAAGGGCGGCGGCGTTTCGCCGTAGAGATAGCCGTGCACCACGTAGTTCCAGATCAGGCTGTTGGAGCGCAGCAAGCGGAAGGCGGCGGCCATTTCCTTGCCGTCGAGAAAGCCTTTCTTTTCCATGGACTGACTGAGCCAGCGCACAGCGCCTTCGTCGATGAAGACTTCGATATCGCCGGGCTTGTGAAAATCCACCAGCGTGGCGAGCAGCGTCCAGTGCGCCACCGGCACATCTGCCGGCTGGCCGAACTTTCGATTGGCCCAGGCCATGTAGGTGGACAGCGCCGTGCCGCCTATGCAGTAGCCGACGGCGTGCACTTGTTTCGCGCCGGTGAGGCCGCGCGCCGTTTCGACGATCTGATGCACGCCTTCGGTGATGTAGTCATCGAAGGCCACTTCCCGCATCGCGACGGTCGGGTTTTTCCAACTGGTGATGAACACCGAGAGGCCCTGGTCGAGCAGATACTTCACCAGGCTTTTCTTGGGCGTGAGATCGAGCACGTAGTACTTGTTGATCCACGGCGTGACGATGACGACCGGCATGGCGTGCACCTTGGGCGTGGTCGGTGCGTAGTGGATCACTTCGAGCAAATCATTGCGAAACACCACCGCGCCCGGCGTGGTCGCGAGATTTTTGCCGACGTGAAAATCGTCCGGATTGGTCATGCGGATATCGCCCGCGCGCAGGTCGTCGAGAAAGTTACGCATGCCGCGCACCAGGCTGTCGCCGTTGCTTTCAAAGGCTTTACGCAGCGCGACGGGATTGGTCAGCAGAAAATTCGTCGGCGCCATGGCGTTGAGCCATTTGCGCCACCAGAAGGCGGCGCGCCGCCGCTCCTTGCCGGAAAGACCGGGCGTGTTATAGAGGGCGTCCTGTACGTTGCGCGTGAGCAGCAGATACCATTGCTTGGAAATATCCCAGGTGGCGGAGTCTTGCCAGGCCGGATCAACAAAGCGCGTATCGTCAGCGTGCGGTGTGACGGGGTCGGCGCTGGGCAAACCCAGCGAGCGCCGCCAAGCATGTAGCGAAAATGTCAGTAGGTCACCGGAAAACTTGGCGGCGACCTCGGCCAGCTCCTGCGGATGCATGAGCCAGGCTAATTGAGCATGACCCAAGGGTGCGGCGATGCCGAGCGGATCAACGCTCGCCTCCGTCGCGTCATGCACCGCCTTCCAGGTTCGTTGTGGGCTGGCACCGACGGGCTTGCGGTGGTTGCTATCTTTGGCCATGGTGAGTCTCCTGAACCCTGTGACTGAGACTGTTTACGCAAGTTCTACTGTCTGACCGGGCGATGGCAGGACAAGTTCGCCCCAACCCAACTCGCGCGTCACCGCCTCAGCAAAGGCGCTCGCGGTTTCGGCTTCGCCGTGCACCACGAAAATCTTGCGCGGCGCTTTGTGAAAATGACCCAGCCAATCGAGTAGATTGCGCTGGTCCGCATGAGCCGACAAGCCGCCCAGAGTGTAAACATCGGCGTGCACCGGCACGCTGCGGCCGAACAAAGTCACCTTCTTCGCCCCTTCGACCAAACGCCGGCCCAGCGTGCCCGCCGCCTGAAAACCGGTGATGAGGATGCTGCACTCACGCCGACTCAGGTTGTTGAGCAAGTGATACTTGATACGCCCCGCATCACACATGCCGCTCGCTGAGAGAATAACGGCACCACCGCGGATTTGGTTAAGCGCGATGGATTCTTCAACGTCCTGCACGAAGCGCACCTGCATGGCTTCCGGATGATGGCGCTGCCATTCGATCAATTCGCGCGTGCCACTGTTGAGTAGCGCCTGATGCTTCAAAGTGATTTCGGTGGCCGAGGTGGACATGGGCGAATCCACATACACCTTGAGTTGCTTGAGCCGCCCGCGCCGAACCAGATCGGCCAGGATAAACAGCACCTCTTGCGTGCGCCCGACCGAAAACGCCGGCATGATGACGTTGCCGTGCTTGCGATGCAGTGTCTCGTCGAGCACCGCCACGAGTTCATCCTCGGTGGCTGGCAGCGATTTGTGCTGGCGATTGCCGTAGGTCGATTCGACCAGCAGATAGTCCGCCTCGGTTATCGCCGCCGGATCGCGCAGCACCGGGCGCGAGGGCATGCCCAGATCGCCGGAAAACACCAGCTTGCGCGTGCTGGCGCCCTCGCGCAACCAAACCTCAAGTATGGCCGAACCGAGGATGTGGCCCGCCTCGCGCATGCACACGCGCACGGCATCATGCGGCGAAAAATCCTGGTCATAGGCCACGCTGCGCAATTGTTTGAGGCTGGCCTGCGCCTGCGCCACGGTGTAGAGCGGCACGTGCAAGCTGGGCCGCCGCTGATGCTGACCATGCCGGTGCTTGGCCTCCCACTCGGCTTCTTTCTCCTGGATATGCGCCGAATCGAGCAGCATGACGGCGAGGAGATCGACCGTGGCGTCCGTCGCATAAATCGGCCCGCGAAAACCCAGCGCCACCGCGCGCGGCAGGAGGCCGGAGTGATCGAGATGGGCGTGGGTGAGCAGGATGAAGTCCAGCGACTTCAGATCGAATGTCAGGGCGCTGAGGTTTTTTTGTCCGGCATCGCGCCCGCCCTGAAACAGGCCGCAGTCCACCACAAAGCGGACTTGATCCGTCTCGACCAGGAAGCAGGAGCCGGTTACCTCGCCGACCGCGCCGTGAAATGTGATTTTCAAAACGTGATTTTCAAAACGTGATTCTCATGATGATAGATTTTGTGCCGCAGGACGGTCTATGATGCTTGATCTGCGTCAATCATAGGCGCGGGGCGGTTTCTATAATGCGACATACCCTCATGAGGATGAATGCCATGTTCAAGCATATTTTAGTTCCCTCCGATGGCTCGGCGCTCTCCAAGCACACTATCAAGAAGGCGGTGGAATTCGCCCGCGAAATCGGCGCCAAGATCACCTTCTTCTACGCCAAGCCGGATTACCCGGTGGCCTTCTACGGCGAAGGCGCGCTGATTGATCCGACCACGCCGCAGAAATTCACCGAAATGGCCGAAAAGCAGGCGCTGGATATTTTCGCTGCCGCGCGCAAAGTGGCGGAGGCGGCAGGGGTGGACTGCGATGCGCTGACCACGACCAGCGATGTGCCCTATGAGGCCATTATCCAGGGGGCGAAGGACGCGAAGTGCGATTTGATCTTCATGGCTTCTCATGGTCGCCGCGGCTTGTCCGGTCTGCTGCTCGGCTCGGAAACACAAAAGGTACTGACGCACTCCAAGGTGCCCGTACTGGTCTATCGCTAATCATCGTTAAACGGGGCGCAACATGCTGAACAGAGCACTTTCCATCATCCTCGACGAACATCGCTCACTGGCGGCGGTGATACACGGCATGCGTTTTATCGTGCGTGAAATCCGCGAGAAGAACGCCGCGCCCGACTTCAAGCTGCTGTGGGCGATGATTTACTACATCGAAACTTTTCCGCAGAAGCTGCATCACGCCAAGGAAGAGGCCTATCTGTTTCGCAGCCTCAAGGCGCGCACCCATGCGGCCGACAAGGTAATCTTCGATCTGGAGGAACAGCATCGCGCCGGCGAAGGCGCCGTGCATGCCTTGAATCAGGCGCTGGGCCGCTTTGAAGCCGGTGTGCCGGGCGGCAAGGACGCGTTCATCACGGCAGCGGAAACCTTCGCCGACCAGATGGCGCGCCACATGGCCATGGAAGAAAATGTGGTGATCCCCCTCGCCAAGCAACACCTACTCGCCGACGACTGGGTGCAAATCGCCGAAGCCTTCGGCGCGAACGGCGACCCACGCTTCGGCGCCGATCCCGACGACGAATTCCGCGAGTTGTTCTCGCGCATCGTCAATCTCGCCCCGCCGCCGATAGGTGTGGGGCCGTCGCATCGCTGAGCAGGAAGTAGAAATTTTTGACGCGGATTTACGCCGATAGGCGCGGATTGTTTCCAACTTATTGCTGACGATTTGTCGTCCTCGCGCAAGCGGGAACCCAGTAGCTTTCAACGCAAGGCGCTGGACTCCCGCGTTACACCGCCTCAGCCGCACGCAGGGCGCAGCAAGCGTTTCAATCCATCGAACACCAACAGGCTGAGCAAGCTCGCGCCCACACCCAGGCCGGCTGTTAGCGCGCTGAGTTCGCCGAAGCGGAACAAGCCGCGCAACGCCGGTATGGTCATGACCAGCGCAAGGCCGGCTGTCGCGCCTATCACCACCCACCAAATCGCGCGATTGCCGCCGCCCAATACCGTCGCGGCGCCGTGGCGCAAGGAGCGGCTGGCCAGTACCAAAGCCACATTGCAGCCGACCATGGTGATAAACACCGTGGCGCGCAGCTCACCTTCGCTCACCCCTTGCGCCAGCGCCACACCATAGACGGCGACGGACAATACCAAGGCGGCCGCACCTTGCAACACACTTAAAGCCAGCAGCCGGCCGCCAAACAAGGGCCGTGTTGAGTCACGCGGCGGGCGCTGCATCAAACCCGCCTCTTCCGGCTCCGCCTCGAAAGCAATGGAGCAGGCCGGATCGATAATCAGTTCGAGAAACACGATATGCGCCGGAAACAGCAGCAGCGGCTGGCCCAGCAAGACCGGCAGCAGCGACATGCCGACGATGGGAACATGCACCGCCAGCGTATAGCTCATGGCTTTTTGCAGGTTGTCGTAAATGCGCCGTCCCAGGCGCACGGCCGCGACGATGGCGCGGAAATCGTCGTCCAGCAACACCAGGGAGGCGGCCTCCCGCGCAACATCCGTGCCGCGTTTACCCATTGCCACGCCGATGTGCGCGGCCTTCAGCGCTGGCGCGTCATTCACGCCGTCGCCCGTCATCGCCACCACCTCGCCATTGGCTTTGAAAGCTTCAACCAGACGCAACTTCTGCTGCGGCACAATGCGCGCATAGACATCCACCTCACGCACGCGTGCGCGCAATTGGGCGTCGCTCATTTCCTCAATCTCACTGCCGCAAACCACACTATCCGAATTGAGCGCCAGCTCGCGCGCGATGGCCTGGGCGGTGCGCGAATAATCGCCGGTAATCATCACCACGCGTATGCCGGCCTGGCGGCACAGCGCAATGGCCGCAGGCGCTTCTCGGCGTATCGGGTCTTGCAACGCCACCAAGCCGACGAATTCGAAATCGATATCGTGCTGCGCCTCCGGCCAGGGCGCAGCGGCCAGCGTGGCGCGCGCCACGCCCAGCACGCGCAATCCGCGGTCGGCGAGCGCGGCGGCGGCGGCCTGTATGCGCGCCGCTGCGTCCGCAGGCAGGTGGCACAAATCGAGTATCGCTTCTGGCGCGCCTTTGGCGGCGACGACATGACTCGCTTCCGCTACCGTCGCGCCACGCCAGACATGCGACATGGCAAGCAGCGCGGGCGTCAGCCGATACTCATGCACCAATGACCAATCCGCATGCAGCGCCCGGACCTCGTCGAGCGTGTTCCGCCCGAGTTCATGAAAGGCGCGTTCCATGGGATCAAAGGGCTCGCGCTCGCTGGCTAATACGCCATACTCGATCAGCGCGTGCCAGGCCGGCGGCACAGCGCGCGGATCGTCGATCTCGTGTATCGCATCGCCCGCATAGAGGGCGCGGATCATCATGCGGTTTTCGGTCAGCGTGCCGGTTTTGTCGACGCATAAAACGGTGGTAGCGCCCAGAGCTTCGATAGCGTTCATACGGCGCGTGAGCACCCGTTGCTTCGAAATGCGCCAGGCCCCGAGCGCGAGAAACACTGTGAGGATGACCGGAAATTCTTCCGGCAACGCGGCCATGGCGAGCGTGATACCCGCCAGCAGCGCTTGCAGCCAGTCGCCCCGCAACAGTCCGTATGCGACGACCAGCAAAGCACAGAGCGTCATAGCGAGCAGCGCCAGGCGACGCACTAGCGCGCGCATTTGCGTTTGCAAGGGCGAGGCGCCGCTTTGGGCTTCTTCGAGGGACTTGCCGATGCGACCCATGGCGCTGTGCACACCGACTGCCGTGACACGCGCAACACCGCCGCCCTGCACCAGCACACTGCCGGCATAGACCCAGGCTTGATCGTCGCCGCCGGGTTGGGGAGCGGCCGTGTTGGAGAGCGCAGCCAGCTCGTCCGCGCTTAACGGACGCTTGCGCACCGGCACCGATTCGCCAGTGAGCAGCGACTCGTCGGCGGACAGGTCGTTGCAATCGACAAGCGCGGCATCGGCAGCGACTCGGTCGCCTTCTGCCAACACCAGCAAGTCGCCGCGCACGACATCGCGCCCAGCGATGCGCTGCTGCTGGCCGTCGCGAATGACCAAGGCACGCGGGCTGGAAAGATCGCGGAGGGCGTCCAGCACCCGCTCGGTCTTGTGTTCCTGTATGACGGTGATGGCGATGATGAGCGCGACGAAGCACATCAACATGGTCGCTTCGCCCACATCACCGAGCAGCAGATAGATGCTTCCGGCGGCGACCAGCAGCAGGAACATCGGCTCGCGCATCACTTCACGTATCGTGTGTGCGAGCGAGTTCCTGCGTGGCGGGGAAAGTTCGTTGTAGCCGTCAGCCGCCAATCGACGCGCTGCTTCGACCTGAGTGAGACCTTCCGTCTGATTTGGGCGGTCGGTAACGGATGTGGCCAGGGGAGTGGCGGTGCTCATAGTCGGCGGGAGGGTTTCCACCGATTATGCCACGCACCACGCTCCACAAATTAGCGCTGCGGCGACCCACAGATGAACTTTCCGGAATCAGGCGGCGCGAAGCCCGGAAAATTGGCCCACTTGGAGTTTGCCAGCAGCTTCCAGGGTGCGTAGCACGGCAGGCGAGTGGTTGGTGAAACGCAACATGCAACTGGCGCGTCGCTTCACTTTGAGCATGGCCAGCAAGCCAACGAAATCCATCATGCTGACGCCTGAAAGGTCGACCTCGACATCAGACTGGCCTTGCGTGCTCTCCATAATTTGGCGCTCTATGATCGCCACACATTCGCCAGCGACCTCGCCTTGCAATTTCACTTTGCAACCGATGTGCTGCGGCTCAACGCAAATGCTCGCCAATGTCATGATTTCTCCTGGGCGCGGGGAACTCGCAACCGGCATTGGGCTCACGCCGGCGCGCTGCGCCTGGAAGTCATAACGGCCATGCCGATACATGGCCATATCCGTTCTTACCCGGCCGTTTGTCCGGGTTAGCCCGGAGTTGGTGGATGTCCCTCGAAGGCGTCCGCCTCACCCACCAAGCCCACCAATTCAGCCACCGAGCCAGCACGCATTTTTTTCATAATGGCGGCACGATGGTCTTCAACGGTCTTGACGCTGATTTGCAATTCGTCGGCAATGAGTTTGCTCATACGACCAACCACCACCAGGCGCATCACTTCGGTTTCGCGCGGCGTCAGCAGGGCCATGCGCGCGCGTAGCGTGCCTTGCCTTTCCGCTTCCATGCGGCGGAGGCGACTGCGCTCCAGAGCAAGCGCGATGCGATCAAGCAAGGCCTGGTCGCTGAAGGGCTTTTGCAGGAAATCTACGGCACCGTCGCGCATGGCCTGGACGGCGGTGGGCACATCGGCATGGCCGGAAACAAAAATGATGGGCGCAGTAAAACTTGTACCCAAGCGCGATTGCAGTTCCAGGCCGCTCATGCCGGGCATGCGCAAATCTAGCACCAGACAATCGCATTCATCGCGACGCGGGTCTTCGAGGAACTCGCGCGAGGAGCCATAGCTGCGCACTTCCACGCCCACCGTCTCTATCAGCATGGCGAGCGAGGTGCGCACCACGTGATCGTCATCCACGACGTAAACGATACCGAGCCCACTCATGCCTGCTCCTCCTCGGTCACGGGCAGCGAAAAATGGAAGGTGGTCCCTGTGCGCGGATTGGGCATGGCCCACAAGCGCCCGCCATGCGCCTCGATGATAGAACGGCTGATGGACAGCCCCATCCCCATGCCTTCGGCCTTGGTGGTGAAGAACGGCGAGAAAACATCCAGTCCGATGCGATCGGGCAAGCCGCTACCACGGTCCGACACCGAGACCTCGACTTCCTTGGGACGTAACTGTCGCGTACTGATGCGTATCTGTCTGCCTGTCGGCGTACTTTCCATGGCTTCGATGCCGTTCTTGATGAGATTGAACAACACTTGCTCGATCTGGATGCGGTCGGCGCGCACAGGCGGCAGTTGTGGGTCCAGATCCAATTGGATAGCTACTTCGCTGGCCTTGCCCTGGATGCCTGCCAGGTGCGCCATTTCACTCACGACATCGTTGATGTTGAGCGCCCGACGATCTGGATCGCGCTTTTTAACGAAGTCGCGCATGCCGTGGATAATTTCGCCTGCACGCAGCGCCTGCTTGCCGATGATGTCGAACAAGTCGTGTAATTTCCCAGAGTCAGCCTGACCTTCCAGCCGCCGCAACCCCACACTGCTGAAATTGCTGATGGCAGTAAGCGGCTGATTCAACTCGTGGGCAATGGCCGAGGCCATTTCGCCCATGGTGATAAGGCGCGCGCTGTGCAGCAGTTGTGACTGCCTCTGGCGCTCACGATCTTCGGTTTCCTTGCGCTCGGTGATGTCTTCCTTGATCGCCACAAAGTGTGTGATGGCGCCCTCCGCATCGAGCAGCGGCGTGATGTGTCCTTGCTCCCAATAGGTGCTGCCGTCCTTGCGGCGACAGTGCATCTCGCCCGACCACTGCTTACCGGCCATGAGCGACTGCCACATGGGTATCGCCTCTTCCATCGGATGCTCGCCCGAGCGCAACAAGTCGGCGTTGCGGCCCAGCATGTCGTCCTGCGAATAGCCACTGGCCTGGGTGAATCTCGGATTAACGTATTCGACCCGACCGTCACGGTCGGTGATAACGATGGATACCGGGCTCTGCTCCACCGCCATGGACAGCTTGCGTAAGGTCTGCTGGGTGCGCATCTGCGAGGTAACGTCATGTGCCAGCACCAGACAGGCTGCCTTGCCGTCGAACTCGATGGCGTGCGAGACGATTTCCACGTCGACCGACGTCCCGTCCTTGCGGCGATATTGCGTGGTGTTGCCGACGGGCGCTTTCAAGCTGGCGCCGCGCGCCATCAGATCGCGCAAGGACATAGAGAGAAATTCCGCACGCGTATAGCCATACTGGCGAATCGCCGCGTCATTGACAGTGAGGAATACCAGATTGGCGCGTTCATAGACCCAGATAGGCACCGGGTTGGCGTCAAACAACTCACGATGCGTCACCTCACTGCGTCGCAATGCCTCTTCTGCAGCGCGACGCTCGGTGGTGTCACGCACCATGACCTGACTGAGCTGGCGCCCACGATCCATGTAGACCACTCCACGCACATCGGCATAGAAAGAGGTGCCGTCCAGGCGCATCAGTCGCTGCTCCACCACCGGCAGCATCGTCCCTGCTGGCGGCAGGTCGCGCTTCTTCATGGCATCGCCACGATTGTCTGTATGCATAAAATCCAGCACGTGCCGCCCGATGAGCTCGGACGGACTGGCTGCGCCAAACAGTCTTGCCGCCGCCGGATTGACAAACTCGACGCGGCCGTCCTGATGGATGAGCACGCCTTCCGGCATGGATTCAACCAACAAACGATAGCGCTCTTCGCTTTCCTGCAAGACATCGACCATCGCCTTGTGTTCGGTGGCATCGCGCAAGATGACGATAGCGTAGTCTTCAGCGTCTATCCTAAGCGTGCGCGCGGAGACCGAAAAATAGCGACGATGGCCATCCTTGCAAACGGCCCAGAAGCCCATATCGGCGACGACTTCGCCGGCCTGCAAACGCTTCACGAACGCCGGGCCGCGAATCTCGTCCTTGATCAGATTGAGGTCGCGCATGGTCCGGCCCACCGCCTCCTCGGCCCGGTAGCCGAAGAGTTCGGTAAAAGCCGGGTTGATCTCGACGATCAATCCATCCGTCAGGTGCGTCACAACCACAGGATCGGGCAGCGCTGCGAGTATCCGGGCCGGCCTATCGGCGTTTGCCCTCGGCTCTTCCTGAAAGCGACGATTTTTGCGTGTAAGGAATGGTATGAGCATAAAAACCGACCAGCATGGGCGCCGGCCACGCGGAGTACGTACTCCGAAATAACGACAGGCGCGACGCAAGCTTGAGGATACAGCGCCCCGCTGTCAATCCTCGCGGCATGCCGGGATTTATTCTTCGCGCTTGGGACAGCCCTCAGGCCGCTCTTCGCCCGGTAGCGGGCAACGCTGCGGCGTTTCGGCCCGATACTGGATGAAGCAGGTGAAAGCGCTGGAACAAGCCGCCATGACCCAAAAGAAAAAGAAGCCTAAAGAGTAAACCGCCAGACGGGATAGCTCGTGCTGGACGCCGAACACCTGGAGTTCCTCCGGGTCGAAGAGAGTGAAGAAGAGGGTCTCCGCCAGGCCGCCGACGACAAAAGATGGCCAGAGTATCCAGATCAGCAATTTCATCGCACGCGCTCCGCAGTCGTCCCAAACTCGACCTCCGCCCCAGGCTTGAGCAAGGCCAGCCCGGTAATGCGCCAGGTGGCCGCCTCATCCTCAATGAGGACCTGCCAGTGGCCTTGCGGCAAGCTGGCGAGGGCGCCGCCGTAAAGGCCGTCGCGCCCGGCCAGCATCAACGTTTGATCGAGGCCGGCGCGGGTTGGGTGCGCAATCGTCAAGCGCAAGCGGGCGGGCAGGCTGTCGCTCGACTTGGTGACGAGCCGCATTTCAATTCGCCCATCCTGCCAGCGCAGTTTTGCCACCAGCCCCAAGCTGCCGGCCAGATCGGACTGCGCCAGGGTGCGATTGATAGTCAGACCCTGCTTGTAATAATCGTCCGCCACCAGGCCGTCGTCGCTTTTTATTGCCAGCCCCAAGGTGACGAAGCTGGCGACAATCACGATACCCGGCCCGGCGATCAGGAACCAGGGCCAGCGATGTCGATACCAGGGGGTGGCGGTAATCATGCTCAAGGGATCATCCTCATGGTCTCAGGAAACTGGCCTTTTCGCGTACGAAAACATCGTCGTGGTTAATGGCGCGCACGTCGAAGTAGATGCGGTTCGAGCCGCGTTTGCCGTCTTCGGCCGGCGCGCGCACGCGAACTGAAACACTTTGCGTGGTCGCCGCCGGCACTTCGACGATGCGTTCAGAGGCAACCTGAAGTCTCTCCATACCGCTGACACCAATGACAAAACGACGCGGCTCTTCGGCCGTGTTCATGATCTGCAGGCGGAACAGGTTCTCGATTTGGCCATTGTCGACTTCACGTGCCAGGGCGGCGCGATCGCGTAGCACATCCACCTTGAGCGGCACGCGATGCACCAGCGCCCAACTGGCCGCGGCAATGATAGCGCCTAGTATGGCGCTGTAGAGCAGCGTGCGTGGTCGGATGATGTGGGCGACGATTTCGCGACCGCCCCAATTCTTGGCCAAGGCATGCTCGGTGGAATAACGGATCAGCCCTTTGGGGTAGCCCATTTTTTCCATGACCTGATCGCAGCCGTCTATGCAGGCCGAGCAACCGATGCATTCATACTGCTGACCATCGCGGATGTCGATGCCGGTCGGGCACACTTGCACGCAGATGCCGCAATCGACGCAATCACCCAGCCCGGCAGCCTTGTGATCGGTTTTTTTCGAACGCGCCCCACGCGACTCGCCGCGCGCCGCATCGTAGGTGACGACCAGCGTATCGGGATCGAACATCACGCCCTGGAAGCGCGCGTATGGGCACATGTACTTGCACACCTGTTCGCGCATGAAGCCGGCGTTGCCCCAGGTGGCGAAGCCGTAGAAGAATATCCAGAAGGTTTCCCAAGGGCCTAGCTGCCAGCCGAAAAACGCCGGCAGCAACTGGCGAATCGGCGTGAAGTAGCCGACGAAGGTGATGCCGGTCCACAGTGCCACAGCGATCCATACGCCCTGCTTGCTGGCTTTCAGGGCGAACTTGCGCGCGCTCATGGGGGCGTCGTCGAGCTTCATGCGCGCCAAGCGATCGCCTTCGATTTTGCGCTCTATCCACATGAAGATTTCGGTGTAGACCGTCTGTGGACAGGCATAGCCGCAGAACAGCCGACCGGCGACGGCGGTGAATAAAAACAGCGAGAGCGCCGAAATAATCAGTAGCACCGTCAGATAGACCACGTCCTGCGGCCAGAAGACCAGGCCAAAAATGTAGAACTTGCGCTCGGTGAGATGGAACAGCATGGCCTGACGACCGTTCCACTCCAACCAGCAGAGGCCGTAAAACATTGTCTGTGTAAAGAAAACGAAGAACCAGCGCCAGGTGGCGAACATACCCGTGACAGCACGCGGGTAAATTTTCCGCTGTACCTCGTAGAGCGTCTCTTCCTTGATGGGAAAGACTTTGCGCTCGGCAGGAGGAGGGGATGCGGCCGGATGGGCCATTTATGCGATTCTCGGTTTAAGAGAATGGCCACCGGACGGCTGTCCGGTGGCATTCAAATAATTGTCTTACTTACCGGTCTGCGCCGACAGACCAAACACGTAGGCTGCCAGTAGATGATTCTTGGCGTCACCGAGAAAATCCTTGTGCGCCGGCATTTTGTTGCTGCGCCCTTTGAGGATGCCTTCCAGTATAGCGGCTTCAGACTCGCCATATAGCCACACCTTGTCCGTCAGATTGGGCGCGCCGATGGCCTGGTTGCCTTTGCCATCGGCACCATGGCAAGCGGCGCAGATGGTGGCGAATTTCTCTTTGCCGCGTGCAACGCGCGCCGCATCCGCCGACAGGCCGGACAGCGAGCGCACATAGTGGGCCGCGTCCTTGGCATCCTCACCGGCCAGCATGCCGGCCGGCATCATGCCATTGCGACCATCCATGATGCTGGCCTTGATTTGCTCGGGCTCGCCGCCGTACAACCAGTCCTTATCTGACAGATTGGGAAAACCCTTGGCGCCGCCCGCATCCGAGCCATGGCATTGCGCGCAATAGGTGACGAAGAGACGTTCGCCCATTTGCCGCGCTTTGGGCTCGGCGGCGACCAGCTTGAGGTCCTGCTTTAGGTACTGGTCGAAAATCGGCGCGTACTGCGCGTTGGCTTTTTGCATCTCGTCGTTGTACTGCCCCTGCGAACTCCAAGCGAAGGCGCCTTTGTAGGTACCCAGACCGGGATACACGGCGAGATAAGCCAGCGCAAAAAACACGGTCAGGTAGAACAACCACATCCACCAGCGCGGCAGCGGGTTGTTGTACTCACGAAGATCTTCGTCCCAGACATGCTCTTTCAGTTCCGGCTCGGCGCCCGTCGCAACCTGCTTGACCTTGCTTTGCGTCCACAACAAGACAGCACAACCAACCACGCTAACGATGGTGATAAGCGCCACATAGACGCTCCAGAAGCCATTCACAAAATCGCTCATGATGCTTTTCCTTCCCCTGCTGCTTCCCCTGCCGCTGCGCTATGCGGGTTGCTGGTTTGCTTGCCCTCCGGACTCTGCGGCGATTCGTCGTCTGAGAAAGGCAACAGCGCGGCCTCGTCGAAGGCCTGTTTACGCCGGTTGCCGTAGGCCCAAAACACGATGCCCATGAAGGTCACGAAAGACAACACGGTGATGAGGGACCGAAGGTCATTGACGTCCATGGCTTACCTCGTCTGTTTGATCGCTGTACCCAACCCTTGCAGGTAGGCGATCAGCGCGTCAAGTTCGGTCTTGCCTTCGATCAGCTTGCTGGCGCCGGCGATTTCTTCGTCGCTGTACGGCACGCCGACCCAACGCAGGGCGCGCATCTTGGCTGCGATGTCTTTAGTCTCTAGCGGCGTTTCGAGCCAGAAATAGGCCGGCATGTTGGATTCCGGCACGACGTCGCGCGGATTCAGCAAATGCACGCGATGCCACTCGTCGGAGTAGCGGGCGCCGACCCGCGCCAGATCCGGCCCGGTGCGCTTGGAACCCCACTGGAATGGATGGTCATAAACGAACTCGCCGGCCACCGAGTAGTGGCCATAGCGCTCGGTCTCGGCGCGGAAGGGCCGAATCATCTGCGAATGACAGTTGTAGCACCCTTCGCGGATGTAGATGTCGCGACCGGAAAGCTGTAGCGGATCGTAGGGCTTAAGTCCCGCCACCGGCTCGGTCAGCGAGCGCTGGAAAAACAGTGGAACGATTTCCACCAATCCGCCCACCGAGACGACGAGCAGGACAAGAAAAATCATCCAGCCGATTTTGCGCTCGATGAAATCATGCGTGAGTTTCATGTCATGCCTCCTGTAGGGCCGCAGGCAACAGCACCGGCGCGTCGTAGGCCTTCTTGCCGACCACCGTTTTCCACACGTTGTAAGCCATGAGCAGCATGCCGACCAGGAACAAGCTCCCGCCCGCCAGGCGGATTGTCCAGAATGGATAAGTGGCTTTCACGCTCTCGACAAAGGCGTAGGTCAGCGTACCGTCGGCATTGGTGGCGCGCCACATCAGCCCCTGCATCACACCGGCGATCCACATCGCGGCGATGTAAAGCACGACGCCTATGGTGGACGCCCAGAAGTGCACGTTGATAAGGCGCACGCTGTACATGGCCTGTAGGCCGAACAGACGCGGGATCATGTAGTAGGTGGAACCGATGGAGATCATCGCCACCCAGCCTAGCGCGCCGGAGTGTACGTGCCCGATGCCCCAGTCCGTGTAATGCGACAGCGCATTCACGGTCTTGATGGACATCATCGGCCCCTCGAAAGTCGACATGCCGTAGAAGGACAGCGACGTGATGAGGAATTTCAAAATCGGATCGTCGCGCAGCTTATGCCAGGCGCCAGAGAGCGTCATGATGCCGTTGATCATGCCGCCCCAAGAAGGCGCCAGCAGGATGAGTGAAAACACCATGCCTATCGACTGCGCCCAGTCCGGAAGCGCGGTGTAGTGCAAATGGTGCGGGCCGGCCCACATGTAGGTGAAGATCAGGGCCCAAAAGTGCACCACCGAAAGACGGTAGGAATAAATTGGCCGGCCGGCTTGCTTGGGCACAAAGTAATACATCATGCCGAGGAAACCGGCGGTAAGAAAGAAGCCAACGGCGTTGTGCCCGTACCACCATTGCACCATGGCGTCCTGAACGCCAGCGTAGGCCGAATAGCTCTTCCACGTCGTCACCGGAACCGCCGCGCTGTTCACCAAGTGCAACAGCGCCACCGCGAGGATGAAGCCACCGTAGAACCAATTGGCGACGTAAATGTGCGATACCCGGCGCTTGGCGATAGTGCCGAAGAACACGATGGCGTAGGAGACCCACACCAGCGTGATGAGAATGTCGATAGGCCATTCGAGTTCGGCGTATTCCTTGGCCTGGGTGTAGCCGAGCGGCAAGGTGACGGCGGCGGCGACAATAACGAGTTGCCAGCCCCAAAACGTGAAGGCGGCGAGGCCGTCCGAAAACAAGCGCGCATGGCTGGTACGCTGCACGACGTAGTAGGACGTGGCGAACAAGGCCGAGCCGCCAAAGGCGAAGATCACGGCATTGGTGTGCAAGGGACGCAGCCGGCCATAGGAAAGCCAGGACATCACATTGAGCTCGGGCCAGACAAGTTGGGCGGCGAGTATCACGCCGACCAACATGCCGACGATGCCCCACACCACCGTCATGATGGCGAACTGACGCACAACCTTGTAGTTGTAGGTGGATTGAGTCTGCATGGAGGACCCCACAGTAGTACGACTTTTAGCGAATATTTTTAAGTAGGCCATTGCCGAGACGAAATCCGGCGAAGGCAAGCGGGAAGATAAGGCCAATCAACCTTGCCCCGGTTGATTAAAATCAAACAATCCAAGGTGGCCTGCATTCGATGGGGCAAGACTGATGGCCTAACTAACCGGATCACGAGGGGGAGGACAAGACGGAACGCACCTCAAAAAAATGGGTGCGACTAGCGCACCCTAACCCCAACAGAGAGACAAGACTTTGATCTTACGAGTACAGCGGCCACATGACGCGGCGCCCGAACGCAAGACAAAAACCTTAAGGAGGAGTATGAAAAACTTTGGGCAAAAATCACTTGACCTGGATCAAGCGGTGCCATCGTCGCGTGACGATTTCTCATCGAAAGACGGCGGCGGCGCATCGTCGTCGTCCATCAACATGCGATACGCCGGCCCCTCCATGTCGTCGTACTGACCACTCTTGACCGACCACCAGAAAACTACGCCGATCAAAAAGACCAGCACGACCGAGAGCGGAATCAGCAGATAAAGAATTTCCATCAGCGCACCTGATCCGCTTTATCGCGCTGCAGGCGCAAAGCATTGGCTACCACCAACAGCGAACTCATGGACATACCGACCCCCGCCATCCAGGGCGTGATGAGACCGAACATCGCCAGCGGTATCGCCAGGAGGTTGTAAGCGAAGGCCCAAACGAGGTTTTGCCGAACGATGTTCAAAGTCCGTCGCGCAAGCCTGACCGCTGCCGCGATGTGAGCGATGTTGTCACCCAACAGCACCGCATCGGCGCCGTTCCTCGCCAACTCGGTACCGCCGCCCATCGCCACCGAAACCTGCGCCTGCGCCAGCACCGGCGCATCATTGACCCCATCACCCACCATGGCGACGATAGCGCCTTGGGCCTGCAAGTGCGCGATGAAATCATGCTTATCCTGCGGCGTCATACCGCCATGCGCATCATCGATCCCGAGAGTTTGCGCGGCGCTGGCGACGGCAGCCGGTCCGTCGCCGGAAATCATGCTCACGCGGCAACCCAGCGTCCGCAAACTATCGACTAACTCGCGCGCCTGTGGACGGATTTCGTCGCCGAAGCGAAACAGGGCCAGCCAGCCGCGCTCATTAGCCAGTGCGACACAGGTATCGCCACTGACCTGCAGCGCCAAGGCCGGCCCTGGGAGCGGCTCTCCGTGCAATGCCTGGGCGAATTCTGGGCGCCCCAGGCGTACGACCTCGCTCCCGCTCATGCCCATGCTCACGCCCCCAATCTCGCCCTGCACTCCCTCGCCCGTGACGCTTTGCGCGTTGTCCACTTTGAGTAGCTCGCCATGCTCAGTCGCAGCCTGTTTGAGTGCCGCGCCGATGGCGTGCTCCGAGCCGATCTCCAACGCCACCGCGCAGCGCAAGACCTCATCAGACGACATATCGCCCAGCGTTTTTATTTCCAGCAGGCGCAAGCGGCCCCAAGTGAGCGTGCCGGTTTTGTCGAACACAAAATGCGTGGCGCGCGCCAGTGTTTCGATGGCGTGCCCACGTGAGATGAGCAACCCCAGCCGCGACAGCGCACCGGTGGCGGCCGCCAGCGCCGTCGGCGTGGCCAGGGAAAGCGCGCAAGGGCAGCTCACCACCAGTACCGAGACGAAAACCCACAGCGCGCGTGGTGCATCGATCTGGCTCCACACCAAGCCTGTGCCGAACGCCAAGATTAGCAGCGCCGCCACAAACCAACTCGCTACCCGGTCCGCCAACGCCACCACGCGCGGCTTTTCGGTGATGGCACGTTCCATCAGCCGCACAATGGAAGCAAGTCGCGTTTCATCGCCCACACGCAATACTCGGACGGCCAGCGGGCTGCGCCTGTTGGTCGTCCCGGCTGTCACATCACTGTCCACGGCTTTGGCGACGGCGCGACTCTCGCCCGTTAACAGCGATTCATCGACCTCGCTCTCACCCCGAAGCACGACGCCATCCGCCGGGATGCTACTGCCGGGCGCCACCAGTACCACATCGCCCACCACCAGGTTGGAAACCGCAACTCGCTCGCATTCCATGCTCGGATAGGCAGACACACGCTCGGCGAACGCTGGCAACGAACGCCCGACGCGCTCGATCGCACGCACCGATTTTTGTCGCGCCAGCATTTCTAAATAGCGACCGCCCAGCAAGAGAAAAACGAACATGGTGACGGAATCGAAATACACCGCACCCGCGCCGATCAAGGTGGCCCACACACTAGCCGCAAAAGCCGCGCCCACTCCCAGTGCCACCGGCACATCCATGCCCACCCGCCACAAGCGCAAGTCGCGCCAAGCGTTGCGGAAAAAGGGGGCCGCAGAGTACAGCACCACCGGCAAGGTCAGCAGCAAACTCGCCCAGCGCATCAGCGCCTCGATGTCGGCGCTCATCGTGCCTTCCTCGGCGATATAGCCCGGGAAGGCATACATCATCACCTGCATCATGCCGAAACCAGCCACGAAGAGCCGCCACAGCGCGCTGCGACGCTCACGCGCCGCGAGGTCTTCCGCGCGCGCCGCATCGTAGGGATAAGCGCGATAGCCTATGGCGGCGATGGCTGCGAGAATGCCGGAGAGGTGGATGCGGCGTTCGTCCCAACGCACACGCGCACGCCGCGTCGCATAGTTGATGTCAACTGCAGTCACGCCAGACAGGCGCGTCAGATGACGCTCGTTGAGCCAGACGCAGGCCGCGCAGGTAATCCCTTCGAGGATCAGCGAGGCCTCGCGCTCATGACCTTCGATATTGCGCACGAAGCCCTTTTGCAGATCAGGATGGTCGTAAAGCTCCAGATCGCGCAAGGCGTCCGGCAAAGCGTCGCGCTGACTCTCCGGCAAGGCGTCACGCTGCTGGTAGTAATCAGCCAGGCCGTTGGCCACGATGGCCTGCGCCACCGCCTGGCAGCCAGCGCAGCACATGGCGCGCGGCGTGGCAGCAATGACAACAGCGATGTCGACACCGGACGGAACCGGCAAGCCACAATGGTAGCAAGCCCCCGGAACGCCGACGCCGCCCGCCTGAAATGGCCCATCGCCAGCGCCCTCGAACGACATCGCAATACCCCGGGCCGAAAAACAAAATGGCCTGCCTACGCAAGCCACGAGACAAGCCATGAAATTCTGGTGCTGTTGAGAGGAGTCGAACCTCCGACCTACTGATTACGAATCAGTTGCTCTACCAACTGAGCTACAACAGCACGGGTGGAGGATTATAAACGAGCGCAGGAATGCCGGCAAACTGCGGCTCACTCTCACGCGATCAATCGCCACCACCCTACGGGCGGCGAATTAACGCATCAGTCCGCCGTTCGTCTGTTCGGACTAGCGGTCTGTCGGCAAACGCTGGTATCCACCGACTGGTTTTTCTAACATGCAATTGTGAAAAAAGGAGCGTCCATGTCCAGACTACGAGGATTTACCCTGATCGAACTGATGGTCGTCGTCGCAATTATAGCGATCCTGTCCGCCATCGCCTTGCCTAACTATACAGACTACGTCACCAGAAGCCGCTTCACTGAAGTCACTGGCGCTCTGGCTAACGCGCGTGTCGCTGCGGAGCAGTTATATCAGGACAATCGCACCTACGTCGGCATAGCGTGCCCGGCTAACACGACCTACTGGACGTACTCAGGATGCGCAGTCGGATCACCCACGGCGACCACCTATACGATTACTGCTACCGGAGCGGGTTCGATGGCGGGATTCACGTTCTCCATTGACCAAGCGAATACGCGCTCATCCACCGTCAACGCCGCATTGACTGCCGAAGGCTGGGCCGGCAGCGCAACATGCTGGATCGCGAGGAAGGGTGGGGCATGCGCCTGATCGCGTCACAATCCGGGCAGCAAGGTATGTCGCTCATCGAGCTAATGATCGCCATCACTATTTTGGCGATAGTAACGGTGCTCGCTCTGCCCAGTTATGGCGTCTGGATCAACAACACGAAAATTCGCACGACCGCAGAATCCATTCTGGCCGGTCTTCAGCTTGCCCGAAATGAAGCCGTTCGCCGCAACGTGATCGTCCGGTTTCAATTCGTCGACAACTTCACCAATACCTGTGCGCTGTCCAGCACGTCTGGAAGTTGGATAGTCAGTCTGGACGACCCTGCGGGCAAGTGCGACATCGCACCTTCCGACACAACCGCACCCAGAATCATCCAATCCCGGCCGGCCGCCGAAGGGACCAGCGGAGTCACTATCGCTGCAACTGACAGCACCGCTGCAGCCTCCACCACTGTCGCATTCAACGGCCTGGGGCGAGTCACTTCCTCCACACAGATTGCGCGCATCGACCTCGACTCCAGCGTGCTCGCCGCGAGTGACAGCCGAGACCTGAGCATCATGGTGACGCCCGGTGGCCAGATAAGAATGTGTGATCCCAACGTGTCGAGCAGCTCCGACCCACGTTACTGCTGATTGCCCCCATCATGCGCACATCCATTATTTCCCGACGGCGTAACCATCAGACAGGCGCAACGCTGCTTGAATCGCTAGTCGCCATTCTGATTTTTTCCTTTGGCCTGCTTGGCCTGGTCGGTCTACAGGCCACCTCCATAAAAAATACGGCGGAAGCCAAGTACCGCGCGGACGCCGCTTTTCTCGCCAACAAGATCATCGGCGAAATGTGGGCCGACAATCCGACCAGCCTGGCCAGCTATGCGCATCTCGCGACCGGTAGCACCTGCCCGCCAGGCGGAACGGCGTCCGGCAACGCCAAGGTGACGACCTGGTTGAGCAACGTCAACAGCAGCCTGCCTGGCGCCGCATCGACGAATCAGCAAATCGTGGTAGATGCGGCCACCAAGACGGTCACGGTGAGAATCTGCTGGCAGCCGGCCCAGGAGGCCGCGTTCAGCAAATTCGAGACCGTGGCGCAGATTTTAGGCAATTGAGGAGCCCGCATGAAGGCGACTAGCTTGCACAAGCGGAATATCAGAGGCTTCTCCTTAGTCGAGTTGATGGTGGGGATCGTCGTCGGTCTATTAACGGTGCTCGCCATCGTGGAGAGCTTTACCTTCTTCGAGGGCCAGAAACGCACGACCATCGGCGGCGCCACGGCGGCAGAAAATGGCCTGCTGGCCAGCTTCATCATCGAACGCGACGCGAGAATGGCCGGCTTCGGTATGGCGGGCATAAGCTGCGCAACGATCAACGCCCACACTACCACTCCTGCGGCAGCTGATTTCACACTGCCCAGCTTTTCAGTCACCATCACCCAAAACACGGCCACGCTCAAGAACCCTTCCACCGCCACGGTGGGAACGGACACCGTTGAGATCATCTACAGCTCCTCGCCTTTTGGCAGCATCCCAGGGATTATCCAGACCGACATGCCGGACTCCTCCTACAGTCTGAACGTAGATAACGGCGTTGGCTTTACGCAGAATCAGCTTATCCTGATTTCCCAGGGTACGACGGATTGCGCCCTCATCCAGGCCAGCGCGGATAGCATTCAAACTGGCACGCCCAACGTCACCGGTCCCGGCACACAGTGGAATGTGCCGACTGCCACCGGCGCGGCGTTTCACTTTAATGCAGTCACTTTCCCCGCGGGCGGCTACACCAGCGGGGCCAAGGCCATGAACATGGGCAATCTGGTTTACCGCCGCTACTACATCAGCAACAACAACCTGATGGTCGACGAGCTGACGACGACCGGCACATCGGCCGGCGCCCTAGCCACGCAGACGCTGGTCAACGGCATCATCTCCATGAAGGCCCACTACGGTAACGATACCGGCACCGACGGCTACGTCGACGCTTGGGGCTACACGGCGCCGACCAGCAATGACAAACTCGTTGCGTTGCGCATCGGGCTGCTGGCGCGGGTCGGCGTCTACGAAAAAACAGTCGTCACCCCCAGCACAACAATTTCTCTTTGGCCGAGTGGGCCCACGGCCACCATTACTACGGATGAGCAGCATTACCGCTACAAGTCCTTCTATACGACCATTCCGCTGCGGAACACGATATGGAACAATTAACCAATTGGACGGCCCCGCGCGCGGGCAGGAAAGAGCGAGGCGCCGTCCTCTTTCTGGCGCTGATTGCCCTTGTCTCGATGACCATCGCCGTGCTTGCCTTGGTGCGGGCTGTCGATACCTCCAACGTGATTTCCGGCAATTTCGCCTTCAAACAGTCCACCTTGCAAATGGCCGATATTGGCATCGAGGCGGCTGTCAGCGCCTTGCCGACGATCATAACGAGCTCGCTCGATGCCGCCTATTCCTCCGCAGGCGGCTGCACCACCGCTTGCCAGTATTACCCGACCATGGCCGCTTCGACCGACACCAAGGGCAAGCCGCTTACCGCCGTTGCCGGTGCCCTTACCTACACGATCGATTGGGATGCGGTGCCTTCGGTGACCTCGCCGATTACTCAATACAACATCCGCTATGTAATTGATCGCCTGTGCCAGGGCCCGGCTCCAGTGACCGACCTCGTCAGCAAATGCCTGTCTGACACACCACTGGCCGGCGGAACGAAGAAAAGCGGCGGGGTGGTTTTCTCCGCCACGAATACCGTGTTTTACCGCGTCACCGTGCGCGTAACGGGCCCCAGGAACACCGAAAGCTACGTCCAGGCGATCCTCAGCCACTAAACGCAGAATTTGACCCGCATTCAAGGAGCATGTCATGAAGCCCACACTTCGCCTCGTTCGCAAAGCCGTCACGCTACTCACTGCCGCCAGCCTCGTCTTTCCCGCGTCCGTCTTCGCAGCCGCCACCGACCTCGCCGACGTGCCCATGGCGGTGCAGAACACGGTTTATCCGAATGTCATGTTCACCCTGGACGATTCAGGCTCCATGCAGTGGGATGTGATGCCCGATTTTTATACAAACACGAGTAAAACCCAGGGCGCGTTCTTCGTCTTTCCGCGTCCCGATACTCTTTATGGCAATACGTACTCTAGTGTTTACGGCACCATTACCAATCCGGCCGAGCTCTACAACGGTGTAGTGAAATTCGACTTAGCAAACAAGTACACCCGATACTTCCGCACCGCGAAGTTTAATCCGCTTTACTACAATCCGGAAACCCGCTACCAACCCTGGTCAAAGGCAGATGGCTCGCTCTGGGGCAACATCACCGCTACCGCGGCGCCATTCAATCCTGACAACGCGGCAGAAGGCACTCTCAACCTTACGATAGACCAAACGTATACCACGGCCTGGCTGAAGGATGATGGCACAGAAGTCAGCAGCTCGGTAACCTACTACCCATCAACCTATTACACTTATGGCGGCACAACGTGTGCCGCGACTCTGACCGGGCCAGCTGACCCGGGCAACGTGCTGGGATGCTTCACCCGGGTCGATATCAAATCCACCAGCGGCCCCTACACCCCCGCCACTTTCCCAAAAGCCGCCGGCCGCACCGATTGCGCCGCATCAACCTGCAGCTACAGCGAGGAGATACAGAATTTCGCCAATTGGTTCTCTTATTACCGTTCGCGAATTCTGACGGCACGTGCGGGAGTCGGGAGAGCGTTTTCACGTCAAGGCGAGGCCATGCGCGTAGGCTTTGGCGCCATCAATAAGGGCTCTACGAAGATAGATGGCGTCAGTACTGCGACCATCATCAACGGTGTGCGGAAGTTCACCGGCACCGATCGTACGGCTTTTTTCACGACCTTATACAGTCACATAATGCCAGCCGCAAGTACACCCTTGCGTCAAGCCATGAATGATGTGGGACAATATTTTTCGAGAACCGACAACAAGGGGCCCTGGGGACAAACGCCCGGAAGCGCCACCGGAACCCAGTACTCCTGCCGCGCGAATTACCATATTCTCATGACTGATGGCTATTGGAACACGGGTGCAGGTGCGGCAGCCACTGCGGATGCGCGCCTAAACAACGACGGCACTGCCGGTTCGGCAATCTCGCCCCCCCCCCCGCCCGCCCCCCTGCCCACCCCCCCGGACTACACCTACGCCCCAGTCACCCCTTACACCGACAGTTACTCTGACACCCTCGCCGATGTCGCTATGTACTACTGGAAGAGAGATCTGCGCACCGACACTGCCATGACCAACAACGTGCCGACCAATTCCAAGGATCCGGCCTTCTGGCAGCACATGGTTAACTTCACAATCGGCCTTGGCGTAACGGGTACAGTACCCAGTGCGTCGATCAGCGCTGCGTTCACCACGAGTCCCGTTGCCATTACCTGGCTGAACCCCACTCTTGCGGACGCAAATAAGGTTGATGACTTGGCGCATGCGGCTATCAACAGCCGTGGCGGTTTTTTCAGCGCCTCCGATCCCACCACCTTCGCCAAATCGCTGTCCGATGCGCTGAATGACATCGTCTCACGCTCTGGCGCCGCTGCCGCCGTGGCGGTCGCCAACGCCAACCTGGTACCCGGTGACAGCATGTCCTATGCCTCCGGCTATAATTCCGGCGACTGGAGCGGTGAGCTCAGCGCCTACACCCTGGATCCGGCCACAGGCATTCCCTCCACTACGTCGACCTGGACCGCCCAGGCGCAACTTGACTTGGTCGCCGCCAGTACCCGCAAGATAGCCAGCTATACCGGCACGTCCGGCACCGGTCAGGGCATCCAGTTCCAGCCGACGACTGCCAGCACCACAACCAAGCTGAGTAGCGCGCAGCAGACCTTGCTGAATACGACCAGCTTAACGGATGGCGAATTTGTTGTCGCCTATCTGCGTGGCAAGGAAGGCTCGGACTATCGCACCCGCGCCCATGTACTCGGCGATATTGTCAACGCCGAGCCGGTCATTGTTCGCGAACCTCGCGCCGGCTACACCGACAGCGGCTACACGGCCTTCAAGGCCGGTTCTGCCGCCACCCGCACCAAGGTGGTGTACCAAGGGGCCAACGATGGCATGCTGCATGCCTTCGATGCCGCAAATGGCAGCGAATTGTGGGCCTATGTGCCGAACCTGCTGATGTCCTCACTGAATAGTCTCAGCGTGAAAACCGGGTTCAGCCACCGCTATTTCGTCGACGGCACACCGGCGGCCGGCGACCTGGATTTCAACAAGACAAATGGCGCGTCCGGTAGCCCCGATTGGCACACCATACTCGTCGGTGGACTGGGCAAGGGAGGCCGAGGTTATTACGCACTCGATGTAACCAGTCCCACAGCAGCCGACGAAGCTGCCGTCGCTTCCAAGGTATTGTGGGAGTTTCCCAACAGCGCCACCTCTGCCACGAACAAAAGCAATATGGGCTACTCGTTCGGCAGACCTATACTCGCCAAGACTAAGGCCGAGGGATGGGTTGCTCTGGTCACCTCTGGCTACAACAACGGCGCCGATACGAGCGGGGACGGTAAGGGTTACCTCTATGTGCTGAATCCGCGCACGGGAGATGTGATCGCGACGATCGGTACCACCGTTGGCAGCAGCACCGCCCCCAGCGGCCTGGCTTATATCAGCGCCTACGCCGAGAACAGCGACATAGACAACACTATCGATTATGTCTATGGCGGCGACTTGCAAGGCAATGTGTGGCGTTTCGACCTGTCCGGCACGACCTCAAGCGCATGGAATGTCAAAAAACTCGCCACCCTGGTTGATGGCAGTAGCGCCTTTCAGCCGATCACTACCACGCCGGAACTAGCGAAAATCAGCTATGCCGGATCATTTAAGCGCCTGGTGTATGTTGGAACCGGGCAATACCTGGGCACGACCGACGTGCCTGGCGTGACCGGCGCAAGCTCCCATGCCATCCAAACACAAACCATGTATGTGTTGTTAGACGATTTGAGCAGCTCGCCCACCATTACCTCCTTGCGCAGCAGCCTAGTCGCTCAAACGGTGACGGCTGCCGGGGTGTTTACGACCAGCACGGTGGATTACTCGACCAAGAAAGGCTGGTACATTGACTTGCCAACTACCGGCCAACGTATCAACACGGACCCCGTCATCGGCCTCATGACCCTCGCGTTTACGGCAAACACCCCCAGCAGCGACCCTTGTACGCCCGGCGGGTCAAGCCACCTCTATTCGATGGATTATGCGTATGAGGCGGGTCGCTCAAGCTACATCACGGCCACGGATATCTCCCTCGGCGACGCCCTGGCAAGCCGCCCGGTACTGGTGAAGACGGAGTCAGGGGTGATAAAGGCCTTGATTCGCAAATCGGATGCTACAACCACCACCTCGACCATTCCGACAACGGGCGGAGGCAGTACCACTAAGCGCGTTTCCTGGCGCGAACTGCCCGAGCAGTAAATTCATGGATACCCCGGCAGTCGGCCTTGCAATCGATGGGCGGCCTTACCCTGCCGTCAAAAGACTTGGCCTCTGCCTGATGTTTTCGATGCTGGCGCACGGAGCGTTGACGCAGTTTGCTCCGTCGGGCGCGGTGTGGGGCTGCTGCGGGAAAGAAAAACCTTCTTTGCAGCCAGCGTCGGCAGCCTCCGTGTTGTTGGTCAGTCTGGATAGCGTCGCCAGCCGAGCAGCCGATCTCGCCAAGAAACAGGAGGCCCATGAAGCCACCCATCCTGAAGCGAAGGAGGGTATTGAAACCGCCACGGGCGGTGGCTTCCTGCCCTATTATTACTCGCCAACCGAGCTCAGCAAGAAACCTCAGGCGGCTACCGATATTCAGTTCACTCCCCTCCTCGCACTTGGCGAAACCGCGTCGGGCAAGGTGGTGCTTGAACTCCTCATCAACGAAGCCGGCGGGCTGGACAGCGTACGCGTGGAATCAGCCTCACTTCCCGAGCCGGTCCAAAAAATCGCCGCAGAAACATTTCGGCAGGCCATATTCAATCCGGGCATGAAGGACGGCCTGCCTGTCAAAAGCCGTCTTTTGGTCGAAGTAACGATCGAGGATGTTGCTCCAGACAACCCGACTCAACAGGGCACACTTGCCGCTGCCGATTGAACATTTCCGTGGCAGTTCGACAGGGTGACGCACAAGGCGCAGCACTGCCGTCCCCGAGTTATGAACCCAGTTGTTGCAGCTCTTTCGGCAGGGCGAAGACCACATTTTCCAAACTGCCATCCAACTGCCGTACAGCGCCACCGCCGAGACTTTTCAGCCGCTCTATCACTTCGCTTACGAGAACTTCCGGTGCCGAAGCGCCGGCGGTGACGCCGATGTGCTGTTTGCCAGACAGCCATTCGGCTTGGATTTGACTGGCGTTATCGACCAAATAAGACTCGACACCGCGATTCAGCGCGACTTCGCGCAAGCGATTGGAGTTGGAGCTGTTGGGCGAGCCGACGACGATGACGAGGTCGCATTGCGGCGCCATAAACTTGACGGCGTCCTGGCGGTTTTGGGTGGCGTAGCAGATGTCGTCTTTTTTCGGGCCGACGATGGCGGGGAAACGCGCCCGGAGTTTCGCCACGATAGCGGCAGCGTCGTCGACCGAGAGCGTGGTCTGGGTGACGTAGGCGAGGTGGCTGTCGTCTTTCACTTGCAATTGCAGGACATCTTCCACCGTTTCCACCAGATACATGCCGCCCTTCGCTTGTCCCATCGTACCTTCCACCTCGGGATGTCCGCGATGGCCGATCATGATGATTTCTCGACCGGCTTCGCGCATGCGTGCAACTTCCATATGCACTTTGGTGACGAGTGGGCAGGTTGCGTCGAATACCCGCAAACCGCGTCCTTCAGCCTCGTGGCGTACCGCCTGCGACACGCCATGCGCGCTGAAGATGACGGTGGCGCCGTTGGGCACTTCGTCAAGTTCGTCGACGAAGACTGCACCTTTGTTGCGTAAATCGTCCACGACGAATTTGTTGTGCACCACTTCGTGCCGCACGTAGATCGGTGCGCCATAAAGAGTCAGCGCGCGCTCGACGATTTCGATGGCGCGCTCGACGCCGGCACAGAATCCGCGCGGGTTAGCTAGAAGTATGTCCATCACAATACCCCGATCAATTCGACTTCGAAACGTATGGCTTTGCCGGCGAGAGGATGGTTGAAGTCGATCAACGCCGAATCTTCACTCAATTCACGCACCAGCCCGGTGTAAATGGCGCCGCCCGGCCCTTTGAATTCGAGTTGCATGGCCTTCTCGAGTTCCGCCGACTTGGGCAACTCGCTGCGGGGGAAGCGTTGCATCAATTGCGGGTTATGCACCCCAAAACCCTGCTCCGGTTCCAGCAAAAAAACGCAGCGCTCGCCACCCACTTCCTGACCGATCAGACAGTGCTCCAGCGTAGGCGCAAGCTCCCCCGCACCGAGTTGCAAGGTCGCCGGCGTGGTGTCGAATGTGCTGACGAGCTCAGTGCCGTCCGCCAGAGCGACGCGGTAATGCAAAGTGATAAGGCTATCAACGGCGACGATTGGGTTCATCAAAATTCTCGAAGTCAGGCGCGCGGCTTTTGAGGCGCGGCCGTTTGCCCGAAGAACTGCTGCCTGATCAGGAACACCACGCCCAGCGTGATGGCCGAATCGGCGAGATTAAATGCCGGCCAGTGATAGCCTGCCGCGTGCACGTCGAGAAAGTCGATGACGGCGCCATAGAGCACGCGATCCACGACATTGCCCAGCGCACCACCGAGTATCAACGATGCGGCGAGCGGCAGCAGGCGCTCCACCGCGTGCCGGCGTATCAGCGTAATCAGCCAGCCGGAAATCCCCAGCGCCAGCGCCACAAAAAACCAGCGCTGCCAGCCGCCCGCATCCGCCAGAAAGCTGAAGGCCGCGCCAGCGTTATAAACAAGAACCAGATTGAAGAAAGACGTGATCTCGATGCGTTGGCCGAATTCGAGCGAGAGCACGGCCCAGAATTTGGTCAGTTGATCGAGCGCGATCACCATCACGCTGAGTGCCAGCCACCAGAGTGTTCTACGCATGGCTGCGCGGCTCTCCATCGCCGAACAAGTTGGAAGTGCACCGGCCGCAGAGTTCAGGATGTGCATCGTTAGCACCCACGTCTGCGCGCCAGTGCCAGCAGCGAGCGCACTTGGCATGCGGACTCGCCACGGCGACGATGCCCTCGGCGCCCGGATCGGTGGCTTTGACCAGGGTGACCTTGGAACAAATCAGCACCAAGCGCAGATCATCGGCCAGCGAGGCAAGGTGTTCGTATTTCGCGCCGCTCGCCCGCACTTCGACTTCCGCCTGTAGCGAAGAACCGATTTGGCCTGCGGCACGCAACTCTTCCAGCACTTTTTGCACCTCGGCGCGTACTTCACGAATCTGCCGCCAACGCTCCAGCAAGGCGGCTTCTTCGTCGGGCGCATTGACGTTCGCCGGTAGCGCATACCAGGTCGACAGCATTACGCTATCTTCCGCATCCTTGAACAGCACGTGCCAAATTTCTTCCGCGGTGAAACACAGTATCGGCGCCATCAGCCGCGTCAGTGCTTGGAGGATGTGCCACAGCGCGCTTTGGGCGGCGCGGCGCGGCTGGGAGTCTGTGGCGGCGGTGTATAGGCGGTCTTTCAGAATGTCGAGGTAGAAGGCGCCGAGTTCCTCAGAACAGAAAGCCTGCAAGGCCTGCGTCACGCGGATGAATTCGTAGCGCTCGTATCCTTGCGTCACGTCTTGTTGCAATTGACGCGTCAGCGCCAGGGCGTAGCGGTCGATTTCCAGCCATTCTTCAACCGGCAGCAAGTCGCGCACCGGATCAAAATCGGCGGTGTTCGCCATTAGAAAGCGCAGGGTGTTGCGTATGCGCCGGTAGGATTCAACCACACGCTTGAGAATTTCGTCGGAAATCGACAACTCGCCCGAGTAATCGGTTGCGGCCACCCACAAGCGCAAGATTTCCGCGCCCAGCGTATCCGATACCTTCTGTGGCGCAATGACATTGCCCTTGGACTTGGACATCTTGTGGCCTTTGCCATCGACCACGAAGCCATGCGTGAGCAACGCCTCGTAGGGTGCGCGACCGTCGAGTGCGCATCCCGTCAACAGCGAGGAATGAAACCAGCCGCGATGTTGGTCAGAGCCTTCGAGATAAAGGTCAGCCGGCCACTTGAGGTCTTCCGCGTGGCTGCCGCGCAACACGTTCCAGTGCGTGGTGCCGGAATCGAACCACACGTCCAGCGTATCGCGCATCTTCTCGTACTTCGGCGCTTCGTCGCCCAGCAATTCGCGCGTATCGAGCTTGAACCAAGCCTCGAGGCCTTCCTGTTCGACGCGCTTGGCGACTTCTTCCAAAAGCTCGGTACTGCGCGGATGCGGCTCGCCGGTTTCCTTATCCAGGAAAAAAGGAATCGGCACACCCCAGTTGCGCTGGCGCGAAATGCACCAGTCGGGCCGATTGGCGATCATGGCTTGCAAACGCGCCTGGCCCCAAGCAGGGAAGAAAGCCGTCTCGGCAATGGCATCCAGCGCCGTTTGGCGCAGCGTGGGATGCACGGTTTCACCATCCATGCGGACGAACCACTGCGTGGTGGCGCGGAAGATGATCGGCGTTTTGTGGCGCCAGCAGTGTGGATAGCTATGCTGAATCTTTTCGTGCGCCAGCAACAGGCCGCCTTCGGTCAGCGTCTCGATGACTTTAGGATTCGCCTGCCAGACGTTCATGTCCGCAAAAAGCGGGGTTGAGGCGATGAACTTACCGTCGTCACCAACCGGGTTGTGGATAGGCAAGCCGTACTTACCGCCGACGATGTAGTCATCCACGCCATGCGCCGGCGCGGTGTGCACCAGGCCGGTGCCGGCCTCCAGCGTAACGTGGGTGCCGAGGATCACCGGCACGACACGATCATTGAAAGGATGCCGCAGCTTCAGATGCTCCAGCGCCGCGCCGTTAACCGAGGCCCATACGGCTTGGGCAACGAGGCCAAAGCGCGCGAGGCAGGCTTCCGCGAGATCGTGCGCGAGGAGCAGCAAGCCTTTTTCCGTCTCGATCAAGTCGTACACCAGCTCCGGGTGCATGGACACCGCTTCGTTGGCCGGCAAGGTCCAAGGCGTGGTGGTCCAGATCACCGCATAGGCCGGCTTGTCGATGGCAACGCCAAAGGCCTTGCCCAACGCCGCAACATCGGCGACCGGGAAAGCCACATCTATCGCATCGGACTTCTTGTCTTCATATTCGACTTCCGCTTCCGCCAAGGCCGAACGGCAATCCAGGCACCAATTCACCGGCTTCAGGCCGCGGTAAAGATGGCCGCGTTCGCGCAACTTGCCCAGCGCGCGGATCTCGTCGGCCTCGGCCTGGAAGTTCATGGTGAGATATGGGTTATCCCAATCACCCAGCACACCCAGGCGGATGAAGTCGCGCTTCTGGCGCTCGACCTGCTCGGCCGCGTAAGCGCGCGCGAGTTCGCGCACCTTGTCGCCTAGTATGCCCTTGCCATGCTGCTTTTCGATCTGATGCTCAATGGGCAGACCATGGCAATCCCAGCCCGGCACAAAGGGTGCATCAAAGCCCGCCAGGGTTTTGGCGCGGACGATGATGTCCTTGAGAATTTTGTTCACCGCATGGCCGATGTGGATGTCGCCGTTGGCATAGGGCGGACCGTCATGCAGCACAAAGCGCGGGCGGCCGGCGCTGACACGACGGATTTTTTCGTAGAGCTTGCGCTGTTGCCACTCAGCCACCCATTGTGGCTCGCGGCGTGCCAGATCGCCTTTCATGGGAAATGGCGTGTCAGGAAGATTCAGCGTTTTTTTGTAGTCGGCCATGCAAACCCCGAGTCAATCTTATGCCGTGCCACGCTTGGCGGCGGCAAAATAGTTTTTTGTGTCTTCCACGTCGCGCGCGATTTGCGCCGTCAACGCTTCCAGCGTGTCGAACTTTGCTTCGTCGCGCAGCTTGTGCAGAAAATTGACTCGCAAGTGCGCACGGTACAAATCGCCTGAGAAATCGAAAATATAAGCTTCCAAGGTGTGGCGCCCTGCCGAGCTGACCGTAGGACGCACACCCAGGCTGGCGACCCCTTCAAAGCTGCACTCGCCCACACCTTCCACCGTCACAACGAAGATGCCCGTCAGCGGCGCCTTGGCGCGCTTGAGCTGGATGTTCGCGGTGGCAAATCCAATCTGCCGGCCAATCTTGTCGCCGTGGATCACGCGGCCGGAAATGCAGTAAGGCCGACCCAACAATCGCGTCGCATGTTCGAGGTCGCCTTCGTCCAGCGCCTCGCGCACCGCCGAGCTGGACACCCGCTCGCCCTCGTGCACCAGGGTTTCCATCGCCTCCACACCGAAGCCGTGCTCGGTGCCGGCCCGCTGCAGCATCGCGAAGTCGCCGCTACGGCCTTTGCCGAAGCGGAAGTCGTCGCCGATGATGAGATGACGCACACCCAAGCCGCCCACAATGCGCTCGATAAATTCTTCGGCCGACCAGGCCGCAAAGCGCGCATCGAAACGGCACACATAAATCTGATTGACGCCGCATTCCGCCAGCAGTTGCAGTTTTTCGCGCAGGCTGGTGAGCCGCGCCGGCGCGGACTGCGGCGCAAAAAACTCGCGCGGATTCGGCTCGAATGTCATCACCGCTGCGGGCAAATCCAGCTCGCGCGCCTTCGCGGTCAGCTTGGCAAGCAGCGCACGATGGCCACGATGTACGCCATCGAAATTGCCTATCGTCAGCACAACGGAATGCTGCGCGCGCCGGGGGATGCCGCGATACACCTGCATGAGTGGGAATACGCCGGGCAAAGGCGCAAATTATAGCAGCAGTCGCTGCCGCTTCCCTCTGTGAACTGCTAGTCGAGCCGCGCCAGCTTCGATTTCGCCAGCGGCGGATTCTTCGCCAGGTAGCGCTTGATGCCGCGCAGGATGGCCTCGGCCATTTTGTCCTGGTAATCCTCGTCGATGAGGCGCTTTTCTTCCTCGGGATTGCTGATGAAAGCCGTCTCGACGAGGATGGAAGGAATGTCTGGCGCTTTCAGCACCGCAAAGCCGGCCTGCTCGACCTGACCTTTATGTAAAGCGTTGATGCCGCCCAGCTCGCCCAAGACGGCGCGGCCGAGCTTGAGGCTGTCGTTAAGAGTGGCCGTCTGCGATAGATCGAGTAGCGTGCGCGCCAGATGCCGATCTTTCACGTCGAGATTGACGCCACCGATCAGGTCGGCCGCGTTCTCGCGCTGCGCCAACCACTTCGCCGCCGAACTGCTGGCGCCATTCTCGGACAGCACAAAGACCGAAGAACCGCGCGCCGTGGACTTGATGAAGGCATCGGCATGCACCGAAACAAACAAATCGGCCTGCACTCGCCGCGCCTTCTGCACGCGCTGATGCAGGGGAATAAAATAGTCGCCATCGCGCGTCATAAGGGACCGCATGTTAGGCTCGGCGTCGATCTTGCTCTTCAGTCGCCGCGCCACTTGCAAGGTGACGTGTTTTTCATAGCTGCCGCCACGGCCGATGGCGCCCGGATCTTCACCGCCGTGGCCAGGATCGAGCACGATGGTGACGAGCCGCGCCACGTCCTGCTTAAAGGCGGCTTTGTCGCGTGGCGGCTCCTCGCGCTTTTCCAACGGCTTGGTTTCAAGCTGCTCCGTCTTTTGCAGCAAGGCCAGCAGCGGATCGACGGGTTCGGCCGGGTAAAGATCCAGCACCAGCCTATGGCCATATTCACCCACCGGCTTGAGCGTGAATATCTGTGGCTTGATTTCGGCTTTCAGCTCGATGACCAGGCGCACCACCCCCGGCTTGTAACGACCAGCGCGGATCACCTTGATATACGGATCGCTATCCGAAATCTTGCTCGGCAAATTCTGTAAGACGCTGTTGAACTCCACGCCTTCCAGATCAATCACCAGCCGCTCGGGGTTCTTCACCACCATCTGGCTGTAGGTGAGCGGTTGCTGATATTCCAGGGTGACGCGTGTGTAATCAGCAGCCGGCCAGATGCGCACGGCGAGAATGCTGGTGGTGGCAGCCAAGCCTGGCCGGTTCACCAATAACGTCAGCGTCGCGCCGGCGTATTTGAGGAAGTCGCGCCGAGTCAACCCAGCGGTGACGGAAGGAGTTTCTTCAAACATTGAAATCCCGCAGCGGAGTGCGAGGCGATTTCGACATCACGACCATTCGCCCCCACAGAAATAGCGATGCGCAGATCGGCGGAGGCGAGATAGCCCCCGACCTTTTCCGGCCATTCGACAAGGCAAACCGCCCCACCCTGGAAGTACTCGTCCAGACCTGCATCGAGATATTCCTCCGGCTGGCTGAACCGATAAAAATCAAAGTGATGCAAGTTTAATCCAGAAATCACATAAAGTTCAACCAGAGTGTAGGTCGGGCTCTTTACCCGGCCCTCGTAACCCAGCGCGCGCAGCAAGCCGCGCACCAGCGTGGTCTTGCCGCTGCCCAGATCGCCGCAGAGGTAAATCACCAGGCCGGGAACAAGCATCGCAGCGAGGCGCGCACCCAAAGCCAAGGTGGCCGCCTCGTCCGGCAGTTCGAATTTCATCTCAGTACGGCTATCATCACCGGCATGAACCAAGCGCATCACTCCATCGATAGTCAGGCGCTCGCCGAGCGCATCAAGCGTTGGGGCGGCGAGCTGGGCTTTGATGCTGTCGGCATTACGGATACGGATTTGTCGGCGGCCGAAGCCGGGTTGTCCGACTGGCTGGCGGCCGGCTACCACGGCGAGCTGGATTATATGGCAAGCCACGGAACGAAGCGCTCGCGACCGGCCGAACTGGTGAGCGGCACGCAGCGCGTCATCACGGCGCGCATGAATTATTTGCCGCAAGCTGCCGCGATGGAGGGCGCGCTCGCCGACGGCGGTCGCGCTGCGATTTCGCGTTATGCGCTCGGCCGCGATTACCACAAGCTATTACGCGCGCGCCTGCAAAAGCTGGCCGATCATATTGAGGCCGAAGTCGGCGCCTACGGCTATCGTGTATTCACCGACTCCGCCCCGGTGATGGAAGTTGAACTGGCGGTGAAGGCCGGCCTGGGTTGGCGCGGCAAGCACACGCTATTACTCAACCGCGAAGCCGGCTCGTGGTTTTTTCTCGGCGAGATCTACACCGATCTGCCGTTGCCGGTGGATGCGCCAACCAGCGCGCATTGCGGCTCCTGCCACGCCTGCCTGGATGTCTGTCCCACGCAGGCCATCGTCGCTCCTTACCAGCTCGATGCGCGGCGCTGCATTTCCTACCTCACGATCGAACTGAAAGGCAGCATCCCCGAAGCGCTACGGCCGCTGATCGGCAATCGCGTCTATGGTTGCGACGACTGCCAACTCGCTTGCCCGTGGAACCGCTATGCGCAGCACAGCAAGGAAGCGGATTTCGCCGTGCGCCACGGCTTGGACAGTGCGCGACTGGTGGATCTCTTCGCCTGGAACGAAGAAGAGTTCACGACACGCATGGCCGGCAGCGCCATACACCGCATCGGCCACGAGCGCTGGCTGCGCAATCTGGCCGTGGGACTGGGCAACGCGCCGTGGTCTGACCAAATCGTCGCGGCGCTGGAAGCGCGCCGCGATCAACCGTCAGCGCTGGTGCGCGAACATGTGGCGTGGGCATTGGCCCAGCAAGCACGCAAAGTTCGCGCCTAAGCGCCCGTCGCGACGGGTCGTGAGGAATCGGCGCACCACTCGCTCCACGAGCCCGCATAGAGCCTTGCGCCTGGCAAACCGGCGATCTCCATGGCCAGCAAATTGTGGCAGGCGGTAACGCCGGAACCGCAGGAATTCACCATGACGGCAGGCGAGCGCGCGCCTAACAAGTGCGCAAATGCGGCGCGTAATTCGGCCGCCGGACGAAAGTATTGTTGCTCATCCAGATTCTGGCGATAGTCGCGATTGAGCGCGCCCGGTATATGCCCCGCCACCGCGTCGAGCGGCTCGACTTCACCGCGAAAGCGCTCACCGGCGCGCGCATCCAGCAGCACCGTCTCACCGTCTTTGAGATGCGCCTGAACATACGCGACGTCAACCAAAAGCTCATTGCGCAGATTGACTCGCAGCTCGCCTGCCTGCTGCGACGAGCATGCCGGAACCTCGCTTTGCAACGCACCGCCGGCTCGCAGCCAAGCCGGCATGCCGCCATCCAGCACCGCAACTTTGTCGTGGCCCAGCCAGCGCAACAGCCACCACAGCCGCGCCGCAAACGCGCCGCCGGCTTCGTCATAGGCGACGACTTGCGTGGTGGCGCTCACGCCACAGGCCGCGAGCCGGCGCACCAAAGTGTCGGGGTCAGGCAGAGGATGTCGACCATTGCGGCCCGTTCGCGGGCCTGAGAGATCGTCGTCGAGATGCAGGAACCAGGCGCCCGGCACATGCCCCTGGGTGTAGGCGCTGCGTCCGCGTTGCGGATGCTGCAAATCGTGGCGGCAATCGAAAACGCGCCACGTCGAGTCGTTGATTTGTGGCGCAAGCTCAGCGGCACTGACCAGCGTCGTATGCCGGCTCTGTATCACTTCACTCCTCGTCGGCCTCTTCCAGCCAGGCGCGCGCCTCCTCTTCATTGGCAAATACCCGCAAATCGGCGTTGACAAAGGCCTGCGACAGCCAAGCACTCCAGGCCACCCACTGCGAGTCGGTCAATACGGCGATGCGTCCAAAGTCATGCGCATGGGCACGCGCGAACTTGATCTCCTCCCAGGCCATATCGACGGTGAAATCGGCCATCTGCCGCAAATCGAACAGCAAGTGCACGCTGCCCGTAAACTTGACGGAGAAATTGAACAGTTCTTCGAATTCTTTGTAGTCGGCCAGCGTGAATTCGCCGAAGACAGTCACGGTAGCAATATTGTTTTGTTGGTTGGTGGCGATCATCAGTTTCTCCTAGGTATTGCGCCCACTATAGCCGCGCAGTCACTCCTGCTCAACCACTGCGCGTGATTGGCGGGAGGCCAACACACCGCTGGCAATGATCAGCAGGACAGCCAGCCCGGATGTCCACAGTGGAATTTCGTTCCAGATCAGCGCACCAAACAGGCTGGAGAAAATAGGCGTGCTATAGGCCAATGTTGCCGAGACCAGGGTTTTGCCGCGATTGTAGGCGCGCGTCATGGCCAGTTGCGCGAGAGCGCCGAACACGCCCACACCCAGCAGCAAGACAGCGCCACGCCCATCCACCGCGTGGATAGGCGTGCTAGCGACCACCCAGGGCAGGCCGCCCAGCGCGGACATCAACGAAAAATAGAAGACGACGCGCCACTCTGGCTCGCCCAGGCGGCCGAGTTGGCGCACGTTGTAATAGGCCAGAGAGGCGGTCACACCGGAAGCCAGGCCGGCCAAGCCGCCCAGCCATTGCGCAGCGGCAAAGCTGGGGCGCAGCAGTAAAACGACGCCGGCCAGCCCCAGGCCGAGCGCGGCAAACAATGGCCAGCGCACACGCTCGCCCGCCCACATCACCAATATCAGCGCGAGAAATAGCGGCGAGGTGTAGTTCAGTGTGACGGCTGTTGCCAGCGGTAATGTGCTAATGGCATAGAAATAAAGTACTAACGAAACGAAGCCGGCAAGTCCGCGTTGCAAGTGCGCGCGCCAATGTGGCGTGCGAAGCGGGAGCCGGGTCGCATAGACGTAGCCGCCTAATAGCAAGAGGGCCACAAAACCACGATAAAAAACCAGCTCGGCGGCGGAAAACGTGTCTGCGGCAAGCTTGACGCAAACGCCCATGCAGGCGAAAAGCAAGCTCGCGACCAACATCCAAAGTGACTGCATGATGTTTCGTTGTGCGTGTTTGTGTGGCGAAGCGGACTCATCGTGTGGCGCCGGCATGTCCACGACATGACTCAGTTTGGCAATGTCAGGATTTGAGGCGCGGCGGCGTGACCCGGGCATGGCCTATACGCTATTATTGCGGTTTACCTTCTCGGTAGCCACTCATTGCAGCCTTCGTTGCAGTCCTCATTGCGGTCCTCATTGCAGCCCTAGCGCCTATCAAAATGAAGCCAGCCAGCCAGAAATCCATGTCGGAAAATTCAGCCGCCAGCCCACCTGAGAGTTTTGAAGCAGCGCTCGCCGAGTTGGAAAACATCGTGCACAGCATGGAAGCGGGCAAGTTATCACTGGAGGATTCGCTCGCCGCTTACCAGCGTGGCGCTGAACTGCTGAAGTTTTGTCAGAGCGCGCTGGCGGTTGCCGAACAAAAAATACAAGTACTCGAAGCCGGACAGCTGCGCGACTTCCCGACTGCCGAAGGCTGAGCCGAGTTACCCATGGATTTTCAAAGTTGGATGACTGCCACGCAGCAGCGCACCGAGCGCGCCCTAGAGCGCTTGTTACCGGCTGCCGACATCGCACCCGCGCGCCTGCATAGCGCCATGCGTTACGCCGCACTGGGCGGCGGCAAGCGCGTGCGACCCTTGCTGTGCCATGCCGCTGGGGAACTGGCGGGCGCCGACCATGCGCGGCTGGATGTTGCCAGTTGCGCGGTCGAGATGATCCATGTCTATTCACTGGTGCATGACGACCTGCCCTGCATGGATGACGATGTCTTGCGTCGCGGCAAGCCCACTTGTCACGTCGAGTACGATGAAGCCACGGCGCTGCTGGTCGGCGATGCTTTGCAGTCGCAGGCGTTTGTGCTGCTTGCCGAGCACCAACTTGCCGATGACGCCGCACAACAACTCGAGATGGTACGTATGCTGGCCCAGGCCGCCGGCTCGCGCGGTATGGCGGGCGGCCAGGCGATAGACCTCGCCGCTGTCGGCCAGCAGCTCACGCTGCAGGAGTTGGAACACATGCACATCCACAAGACCGGTGCGCTGATCCGCGCCGCGGTGCGCCTGGGTGCAAATTGCGGCGCGCCGCTGCCTGCCGACCAAGTCGGGCGACTCGATCATTTCGCCAAGCTGGCCGGCCTGCTGTTTCAGGTCGTGGACGACATTCTCGATGTGGACGCGAACACCGCCACACTGGGCAAAACCGCCGGCAAAGATGCTGCGCACAACAAGCCAACCTATGTGAGTTTGTTGGGGCTGGCCGATGCGCGGCGACTCGCCAACGAGTTGCGCGGCAATGCGCTTGAGACGTTGGCGATTTTTGGCGGGCGGGCGCGCCGGCTGCATGAGTTGACCGACTTTATCGTCAACCGGAAATTCTGAACGGTCGCTGCGGCCCGGCGTCAATACTGACTCATGCTCACTTATGCTCACCTATGATTGCCTATCCGCTACTCGATACCATCACTGACCCGGCCGAGCTGCGCCAACTCGATCGGAAGCAACTACCGCAACTCGCCGACGAGCTACGCGCCTTTCTTATCGAGTCGGTGTCGAAGACGGGGGGGCACTTGTCGTCCAACCTGGGCACGATCGAACTCACCATCGCCTTGCATTACGTTTTCAACACGCCGGAAGATCGGCTGGTGTGGGACGTCGGTCACCAGACTTACGCGCACAAAGTACTTACCGGGCGACGCAACGACATGGCGCATCTGCGCATGCTCGATGGCATTGCGGGATTTCCTCGTCGTAGCGAAAGTCCCTACGACACCTTTGGCGCCGGTCACTCCTCGACATCCATCTCGGCGGCGCTGGGCATGGCCATTGCGGCACGCGACCAAGGCGTGCAACGCCATGTCGTCGCCATCATAGGCGACGGCGCCATGACTGCCGGCATGGCTTTCGAAGCACTCAACAACGCCGGGGTGGCCGACGCCAATCTGCTGGTGATCCTCAACGACAACGACATGTCGATTTCGCCGCCGGTCGGCGCGCTCAACAAGTATCTGGCGCGTCTATTTTCCGGTCGCACTTTCAACGCCGCACGCAAAGCCGGGGAAAAGGTCTTGGGCGTCTCGCCCTCGCTGCTGGAGTTCGCCAAGCGTGCCGAAGAGCATGTCAAAGGCATGGTGACGCCGGGTACGCTGTTTGAGGAGTTCGGCTTCAACTATATTGGTCCCATTGACGGCCATGATCTTGACTCACTCATCCCGACGCTCAAGAACATTGCCGAACTGAAAGGGCCGCAGTTCCTTCACGTCATCACCCGCAAGGGCCAGGGCTACAAGCTGGCTGAGGTCGATCCAGTGCTGTACCACGGCGTCTCCAAGTTTAAGCCGGACGATGGCATAGTCGTTAGCAAGGGCGGCGGCAAGCTGAGCTACACGCAAGTGTTCGGCGACTGGCTGTGCGACATGGCGGCACAGGACGAGCGACTGGTCGGCATCACGCCCGCCATGCGCGAAGGCTCAGGCATGCTGCGTTTCTCCGAGGAATTCCCGCGTCGCTATTATGATGTGGGTATCGCCGAGCAGCACGCACTGACTTTTGCTGCCGGCCTGGCCTGCGAAGGCGCAAAGCCGGTCGTAGCGATTTACTCGACTTTCCTGCAACGCGCCTACGACCAGTTGATACACGACGTCGCCCTGCAAAACCTGCCGGTGATGCTGGCCATAGACCGCGGCGGCTTGGTCGGCGCCGATGGCTCCACGCATAACGGCGCATTCGATCTTTCCTATCTCACCTGCCTGCCCAATATGGTGGTGATGACGCCGTCGGATGAAGACGAGTGCCGGCAGATGCTCTACACCGCTTACCAGACCGACAGCCCCACCGCCGTACGTTATCCGCGTGGCCACGGGCCCGGCGCGGTGCCGCAAAAGGCCATGCGCCTCTTACCGCTAGGCAAGGGCGAGTTGCGCCGCTCGGGCACCAAAGTCGCGCTGCTGGCCTTCGGCAGCATGCTCGCGCCGGCGCTGGAAGCAGCCGAAGCGCTGGACGCCAGCGTCGCCAATATGCGCTACGTCAAGCCGCTGGATCACGCGCTGGTGCGCCAATTGGCAGAGAGCCATCAACTGCTGGTGACACTCGAAGAAAACTCCTTGATCGGCGGCGCCGGCGCGGAAGTGGCGCGTTCCCTTGAGGAACAGGGCCTGAGTGTGCACCTGCTCCGCATCGGCTTGCCCGACCAGTTCGTCGATCATGGCGATACGGCGTTGCTACTGGCGCGCTTGGGCTTGGATGCCGCCGGGATACAGCAGCGCATCGTTGCTCACCTCCAACATCTCCGGCAGCCGGGGCTCGCGGCCAAGAGTTAATAGTTGAGTGATTAAGTCGGGTATGTTAGACTGGCGCCAGTCTGACGGAGAACAACATGACTCTCAGTGAAATTGCGGCCATCCCCGACGTGCAAGGCAGCGCCGACACGCGGCAATTGGCCATCAACAAGGTTGGCATCAAGTCCATCCGCCATCCGGTGCGGGTGATGGACAAAGACAGCGGCGTGCAACACACGGTCGCCCAATTCAACATGTACGTGGGGCTGCCGCATAACTTCAAAGGTACCCATATGTCGCGTTTCGTGGAGATACTGAACAGCCACGAGCGCGAGATCTCGGTCGAGAATTTCGAACCCATGCTACGCGAGATGGTCACGCGCCTGGAAGCCGAGACCGGCCATCTGGAGATGACCTTTCCCTACTTCATCAACAAGCAGGCGCCGGTCTCCGGCGTGCGCAGCCTGATGGATTACGAGGTCACCTTCATCGGGCAAATCCACGAAGGCGGCGACTACTGTTTCACCATGAAGGTCGTGGTGCCGGTGACCAGCCTGTGTCCCTGCTCGAAGAAAATTTCAGAGCGTGGGGCGCACAACCAGCGCTCCCACGTCACGGTGACGGCGTCGACCAATAGTCTTGTCTGGATCGAAGAACTGGTGCAACTGGTGGAAAGCCAGGCGTCCTGCGAGCTGTATGGCTTGCTCAAGCGGCCGGACGAGAAATATGTGACCGAGCGGGCTTACGACAATCCGAAATTCGTTGAAGACATGGTGCGCGATGTCGCGGCGCTGTTAAATGCCGAAAAACGTATTGACGCTTATGTTGTGGAGTCGGAGAACTTCGAGTCCATCCACAACCATTCGGCCTATGCGTTGATAGAACTCGACAAAAAACACGCTTGATCTTTCAGCCATGAAAATGGGGCGCCTAGGCGCCCCATTTTTTTGACTTGCTTTTCAGCCTTGGTTAAGACTTTTTAAGCCTCAGTTTTGACCTTGGCTGCCGCTTTACTGGTGGTCTTCAACTCCAGCTTTTCGCGGATACGCGCCGACTTGCCGGAACGGTCACGCAGGTAATACAACTTGGCGCGACGCACATCGCCCTTGCGCTTGACTTCAATGCTGGCGATCAGCGGCGAATAGCTCTGGAAAGTCCGCTCCACGCCTTCACCCGAAGACATTTTGCGCACGGTAAACGCAGAATTGAGGCCGCGATTGCGCTTGGCGATGACGACGCCTTCGTAAGCCTGCACGCGCTTGCGCTCGCCTTCGACCACGTTGACGTTGACGATGACCGTGTCGCCGGGCGAGAAATCCGGGATGGTCTTGCCCAGACGGGCAATTTCTTCTTGTTCGAGTTGCTCTATGAGGTTCATGTGTTTCGCTCCTGATCAAATGGCCAGTGGCCTTGTGCGCAGAGCAGGCCTAAGCCTGATACGCCACCTTTGTTGTACTGCTTTACCGTAAACCTACCTCTTCTCTTGCTCCCGCTTGAATTCTTCAAGCAGTTTCAACTCTTCCTGGCTCATGGATCGCCGCAGCAGTAGATCCGGCCGCCGCAACCAGGTACGCCCCAGCGCCTGCTTCAAACGCCAGCGCCGGATGTCGGCGTGGTGTCCTGAGAGCAGCACCGGTGGTACGGGCATATCTTCATACACCTCGGGCCGCGTGTAGTGCGGGCAATCCAGCAGCCCATCGGCAAAAGACTCTTCCGTCGCCGAATTCGCGTCGTTCAAGGCGCCCGGCAACTGCCGTACGACTGCGTCGATCAGCGCCATCGCCGCAATCTCGCCGCCGGACATCACAAAATCGCCCAGCGAAATTTCCTCATCCACGCAGCGCGCTATCAAGCGTTCATCAACACCTTCATAGCGCCCGCAGAGCAATATTGCACTCGGTTCCTGCGCCAAGGCCAACACGCGCTCATGCGTCAGCGGCTGACCCTGCGGCGAGAGGTAGATCACTTTCGCCTCGGGCTGGCGACGCTTGGCCGCGTCTATCGACTGCGCCAGCGGCTGCGCCATCATCACCATGCCGGGGCCGCCACCATAAGGCCGATCATCGACCGTGCGGTGATTGTCGGTCGCGAAATCGCGCGGATTGCACAGTTGCAAATGCCACAAGCCCAGTTCGCAAGCCCGCCGCGTAATGCCCGACTGGGTGAGCGCCGCGAACATCTCGGGGAACAGCGTAATGACTTCGAAACTTACCGCCATCGCTGTCACCTTGCTACCAGTCCCGCGCCCAATCAACCCGTATGCAGCGCTTACCGAGATCCACATCTTTCACGACGGTCGCCACGAAAGGCAAGAGACGCTCTGTTTCCCCATCGCGCAGACACAACACTTCATGCGCGCCGGTGGACAACAGTTTTTCCACTTGGCCTAACGGCTCGTCCGCCAGGTTTAAAACGTCCAGGCCTATCAGATCCGACCAGTAATACTCGTCGCGCGCCACTTTGGGCAAGTCTGCACGTGGTGCGGCGACATACAGGCCTATCATTGTTTCCGCTGCGGTGCGGCTGTCTAGGCCCTCGAAGAGGACGATCAGTCCGTCACCATGCAGCTTGCAGCCTTTGAGCTTGCTGGCCTGCCAAGCGCCAGTTTCGTCGTTGGCGCCCAGCCACCACTGCGGCATGCTGATCCACGCGGCGGGATCATCCCCGAAGGGATGCACCTTGAGCCAGCCGTGCACACCGAAGGGGGCGGTAATGCGCCCCAGTACAATCATACGGTCATGCGGGCGCTAGCGACGCGGCTCAGGCAGCCTGTACAGCCGGCTGCGCAGCGAACTGCTTGACCAGACGCGCGACTGTGGGCGACAACTGCGCGCCCTGGCTCTTCCAGTGTTCAATGCGCAGCACATCCACGCGCAGAGCTTGTTCCTTGGCGCCGGCGACCGGGTTGTAGTAGCCCACGCGCTCAATGCAAGCACCATCACGGCGCTTACGCGAATCCATGACCACCATGTTGTAAAACGGCCGCTTCTTGGCGCCGCCACGGGCAAGTCGAATGACGACCATGTGAGTGTCCTCGGTTGAAGTCGAAAATAGTTTTGGCAGCAACCGGCGCGGTACTTCAGGGCGCAGCGGCGAAAGCCAAAAAGGGCGTAATTCTAATCGGTAAGCAGCGGAAAAACAAGCTAAATCGGCCACTCAATCGACCGACTTCCTTGCCCAGCCGGGCGTAGCCTCAGACGCCAAAGACCTGCTTGATGGTGGCCTGCACCGTCAGCGCCGCCGCGCGCGGGTCGGGCGCCTGGCGGATGGGGCGGCCGACGACGATGTAATCCGCACCGTTATTGAATGCCTGCGCAACGTCGACGGTGCGTTTCTGGTCATCCACCGGCTTGTTCGCCACCGGACGTATGCCTGGTGTCACCACCATCAAGCGCTGCCCCAGCTCGCGGCGGATCATGGGCGCTTCCAGACCCGACGAGACGATGCCGTCGCAGCCTGCTTCAAGCGCGCGCCGCGCCCGCGACAACACCAGCTTGTCGACATCACACTGAAAGCCAAGATCGTCCAGATCGCCGCGATCCAGGCTGGTGAGCACGGTGACGGCGAGTATTTTAAGATCGCCTTTGTCCTTGCCCGCTGCTTCCATGATGGCCTGATTGCCATGCACCGTGGCAAAAGTGGCGCCGTGTCCGGCCAAGGCGCGGACGGCGGCGCGCACGGTTTCCGGTACATCGAAGAACTTCAGGTCCACAAAAACTTTTTTCTTCTGCGCCAGCAGCCAGGCCAGCAACTCGAAATAGCCGCCAGCCATGCAAAGCTCCAAACCGATTTTGTAGAAGTGCACGGCATCGCCGAGACGCTCGACCAGGGCGCGCGCTGCGGCCGCATCGGCCACATCCAGCGCCACGATAAGCCGCTCTTGCGGCGGAATGGGTTTGTCGGAAAGCAGTGAGGCGGCGTTCATGGTGGGCACGGTAAAAAAGAATTTGATTATCCGCGCTAAGCAGGCCCCGCACAACGACGAAAACACGACGCAAACGCCCGAAGCAGGCACCCCATCACGCTATGCGCCGCCGGGATTACTCTACAATAGCCCTTGTTCATAACCTCTGCGCCGCCACGGCGCAATGCGCGCGTGCTTCGTTCCAACAAAATCCCTCTTCGCCAGCAGGACACCATCGCCGACATTCTGGCCTGGCTCGCGACGGCGGCGTCCCCCGATGCGGCGCTTGATCTGGCGCCGTTTCAGCGTCATTGCACCGCACTTGCCGAGGTGCCGTTGGATGCGCCGCGCTTTCACCGCGTGCTCGATTTGTTCTACGACCGCGCCCATGATTTGTCGATCGCCTTGCGGCCTCGCTTAAGCGAGGCCAGGCGGCCGCTCGATCGCGACACGCGCGCCATCGCCACGGCGCTCATCGACATCCACGGTTTGGTCGTCGCCGGCTACGAACGTGTGCTGAAGGACGCCGGCGGGCGTCTGGCGCGCAACAAGTGGCGCAACCCTTCCATCGTTGCCGCGCGGGCGCTGCGCAGCTTGAGCGAACAGTTCGAAACGAGCTGCATGGTTGGGGCGGCAACGCCACCCGATTTGTGGCGTCGCACCCACACGTTGGCCCGTGGCGCGCGCGAGTACTACGAACCGGAAACCACGGTCGTGCCGGGCGTCAGTATTGACGCCGAAAGAATCTACAAAGCCATGCTGGCGCTAGCCGCCACGCAGCCCGAAGGATTTTCGCCGCTGGAAGTCGCTTTGGCCTGCTCTTACCTGGCGCAATTCTCCGCTGCCGTGGACATACTGCGCGAGGCGCCCAACGACGGCGCAGATTGGTACTGGGTAGACCTGACGCGTGATGCCAGCCCGTCGCCGCAAAGCCGGCGCATTCCCCCCACGCATGGCGAAATCTTGTACTGCAGCTTCCGGCGTCTGGCGCGCCTCATGGGCGAGCAAATCGTCGCACTTGAAAGCGGCGTGCCGGCGGGCAACCTGCGCCTGCCCGCACACGCTGGCGACCACGCCGGTCGCTGTGCGCTCAAGCGCATGCAAGCGCACTGGATCGCGCCGCCACAGCGCAAGCTCTCGCGGCGCCATAACAATGATCGCGTGCAAATATGCATCGGTCTGACCGAGCTATGGCAAATGCTCGATCAGAGCGACACACCCGAAGGACTTGCAGGCGCCGCGCTGAACGAAACGCGGACCACCGAATGGATGGTCGTCAACGAGAGCCCGACCGGCTACGCTGTCATGCACGTGGCGGGAGAAATCGATGGGCTGGCGCCCGGCAGCGCCATCGCGCTGCGCTCTGGCGCCGACCAAGCCTGGAACGTCTGTGTGGTGCGCTGGATGAAAAGCGATAATCCTGAACACGTGGAACTGGGCCTCGAAGTGCTGGCCTCCGCAGCCCAAACGGTGCGCCTGGTTTTCCGCAACGGCGATCAAAGCCAATTGCCCACCGCCGGCCTGCTCCTGCCACCCATCCCCGCGCTACGCGAGCATGCGGCGGTGTTGGCGCCGAGCGGCAGCTATAGCGCCCGGCGCTTTTTCATCGTCTCCGGCGACGACACCACACAAGTCACCCAGGGTCGCCTGCTCAGCCTGGAAATGCAGACCGGCTCCATCGAACTCTTCCAGTTCGAGCCGGATCCCTATCCACTCTAAATTCCACTCTAAATTCCACTCTAAATTCCACTCTAAATTCCACTCTAAACTCCACTCTAAACGCCGCGCCAGTCTTGCTTCAGCGGTCAATCTCGTCCAACACGGCGGCCGTCAATGCGCCGACCATCACCACCAGCCACGACAGGTAGAGCCAGATCAGAAAAATCGGCGCCGAAGCAAAGGTGCCGTAAATCAGCGTGTAGGTAGCGGCCTTGGCGAGATAGAAACCAAACGCGCGTTGTGTCAGCGCAAAGCCCAGCGCGGCGATAACGCCACCCGTCGCGGCATGCCAAGGCACGACGGGGCGATTGGGCACGCTGTAGTAAAGAAAGCCGAACAACGTCGCTGTGAGTGTCATAGGCAGCAAGCGCAAGACCAGCTCGGTGACCCAGCGTGGCTCGGCCACTAGGCCCAACGAGGCAGTGACGAGATAGGTGGTGGCGGCGATACTCGCGCCCAACGCGATGGGGCCCAACACTAGCGCGCCCAGGTAATTCGCCACACGTCGTAACAGGGGTCTCGGCCGCCGCACGCGCCAGATGCGATTGAAGGCGCGCTCGATGCTGTGCATCAGCAAGATGGCTGTCACCACCACCAGGCCCATGCCGATGGCCGTGAGTTGCTCGGCTTTATAGGAGAATTGCAAAACATAAGTGGCGATAACTTTGCCGGCTTTCTCAGGCAAAAGATTGGCCAGCAAAAAATTGCGCAAGGCCAAGCTCAGACCAGCAAACACCTCGAAGCGGGAAATCAGTACCAGCGCCACGGCGAACAAGGGAACGATGCCCAGCAGCGTGGTGAAGGCCAGACTCGCCGCCGTTTGTTCGCAACGCTCTTCGCGAAAACGCTTTCTGAAGCGCGCGAAAAAATCGGGTAACGGACCCACCCACTGCATTGCCAGCCTCCGCTCGGATAAAATGGCGGAATTCTACCGGATCGATCTCATCGCTATCGCATGACCAAGTATTTGCAGTATCTGACCGGCGTCTCGCTCATCGCTTTGATTGCGCTCTGCGTGCTATGGGAGCTGTGGTGGGCGCCACTGCGGCCGGGCGGGTCGTTGCTGGCATTGAAAGCGCTGCCGCTCGTAGCCGCCTTGCCTGGCGTGCTGCGCGGGCGACGCTACACCCATCAGTGGGCCGCCATGCTGGTGCTGGCCTACTTTAGCGAAGGCGCCGTGCGCGGCTGGTCAGATCACGGCGCCAGCCGCTGGCTGGCGCTGGCGGAATGCGCCCTCGCCGTCGTGTTTTTTGTCGCGGCAGTTTTTTACGCACGACGCACGCAGAAGACACAGCCGCGCGGTGGCGTGATTCAACACACAGCGTAGCGACTGAAATTCCCCGCACAAGCAAGCTGATGCATCGCGCCCATGCTTTTTTTGGGACTAATGCCCGAAGATCGCCATTCTGCGCGGCCTTCCAGCCTAATAGGCCTGTCTGCTCCGGTACACGCGCCCCGTCAGGCTAGGTCGCTGGGCGTTATGCGACTGCCGCAACAACCGCCGGCGCTGCCAGGATCAAGCGCGCCTCAACCACGCCATCGTGCTGGCTGAATTCGAGCTGCGCCCCGCTACGCGGCATAAGCGATGCGACCAGTTGCAGGCCGCTACCCAAGAGAAGTGGCCCTACGCAGTTGGACAGAATTCCGGTTTTCTTAAGTGAAATCTCTGCGGGTTAAGCCGCTGCGGCGAGCGGCGACAGGTTGATGTAGGCACTGTCCGGTGTCTTGCCGTCAAGTGTCGAATGTGGCCGGCGCCGATTGTAGAAGTCAAAGTAGCGGGTCAAAGCCTGCCGGGCGACAGGAACGGTGTCATAGGCGTGCAGGTAGATTTCCTCGTACTTGACCGACTTCCAAAGGCGCTCGATGAAGACGTGGTCGCGCCAGCAGCCCTTACCGTTCCTGCTGACCTGGATGCCTTGCTGCTGAAGTGCGCCAATGAAAGCGGAACTGGTGAACTGGCTGCCCTGGTCCGTGTTCATGATTTCGGGCGCACCGTATTTCAGAATGGCCTCTTCCAGTGCATCGACACAGCTCTCGGGCGGCGGCGTCGCCGCCTGCTTGTCCGTCGTTGTCGCAAAAACGCCGGAAGTGTTCTCCAACAACTGCGTTTTCCACTGCGTGATTTGGTTCGGATGAACGTCAAACTTCTCAGCTAATACGGCCTGCGTCTGATCGCCCTTGAGGGCGGCAATGGCCACCTTGGCCTTGAAGCGGCTGCGTGGTTACGGCGAGGTCTTCTCATTTCTTCTGCTCCTTGGCAGGCGACTTGCCTGACCATTGAAGCAGAGTGCTCACCTATCCGGCTGCCCAATTTTGCGGGGCCACCTCTGAAGGCCAGTTCTGGGCGAATCTTCGACGACGCAAATCCAGCATCCCTCACGCGGATGTGGGTAATCCGCGGAGGGGAAGCATGCCTATACCTGCGGGTTCACCCGTTCCAGCTTCGAATGCAATTTGTTTAGCGCGTTGATATAAGCCTTGGCGGAGGCCACCACGATATCGGTGTCCGCGCCCTGGCCATTGACGATGCGGCTTTCCTTGGACAAGCGCACCGTGACTTCGCCTTGCGCATCCGTGCCACCGGTGATGCTGTTCACCGAAAAGAGCAGTAATTCGGCATTGCTCTTGACGATGCTTTCAATGGCGCCGAAAGTGGCATCCACCGGACCACTGCCCTCCGCTTCGGCCGGATGCTCGGCCCCGCCCACCGATAAGGTCAAGCGGGCATGCGGCGTCTCGCCGGTTTCTGAGCAGACCCGCAAGGCCACGAGTTTGTAATGCTCGGCCTCGGGCGTGACCGCTTCGTCGCTCATCAAGGCGTGCAAATCTTCATCGAAGATATCGTGCTTTTTGTCGGCCAGTTCCTTGAAACGCGCAAAGCCGGCGTTCAGTACCTGCTCGGATTCCACCTCGATGCCCAGCTCTTTGAGGCGTGCCTTGAAAGCGGTGCGGCCAGAATGCTTGCCCAACACCAGCTTGTTGGCGTTCCAGCCCACGTCTTCGGCGCGCATGATTTCGTAGGTTTCGCGATGTTTCAAAACCCCATCCTGGTGGATGCCGGATTCATGTGCGAAAGCGTTGGCGCCGACGATGGCTTTGTTGGGCTGCACCGGAAAGCCGGTAATGCCGGACACCATCTTCGAGGCGGCGACGATTTGCGTGGTGTCGATGCGCGTGTCGCAGGTGAAGACGTCTTGGCGTGTGCGCACCGCCATCACAATTTCTTCAAGCGCGGCATTGCCGGCGCGCTCGCCGAGGCCGTTGATGGTGCATTCGACTTGGCGCGCGCCGGCCATGACGGCAGCCAGCGAGTTGGCGACGGCCAACCCGAGATCGTTGTGGCAATGCACCGACCACATCACCTTATCCGAATTCGGGATGCGCTCGCGCAGCAAACGGATACGCTCGGCGAATTGGTCGGGCACGTTGTAGCCGACCGTATCCGGAATGTTGATGACGCTGGCGCCTTCCTTGATGACCGCTTCGATGATACGGCAAAGAAAATCCAGTTCGGAGCGGCCGGCGTCTTCGCAGGAGAACTCGACTTCGCCGATGCCGTTGCGGGCGAAGCGCACGGCATTTACCGCGGAGATGAGCACATCCTCCGGTGCCATGCGCAATTTTTTCTCCATGTGGATGGGGCTGGTGGCGATGAAGGTGTGGATGCGCCCGGACTTGGCCGGTTTGATGGCCTCCAACGCCCGCGCGATGTCCTTGTCAAAGGCGCGGCACAGGCCCGCCACCGTGCTGTCCTTGATGGCTTCGGCGACGGCGCGTACCGCCTCGAAGTCGCCGTTCGAGGCGGCCGGAAAGCCAGCCTCGATGACATCTACCCGCATGCGTTCGAGCTGGCGCGCGATGCGCACCTTCTCTTCGCGGGTCATGGAAGCGCCAGGGCTTTGTTCGCCGTCGCGCAAGGTCGTGTCAAAAATTTTCAATTGGTCGGTCATGTTCTGCTCCGCGCTGAAAACGGTTTATCGTCGACCGGCGGCGAGGCCGCAGGCCGGTTCAACAACACAAATTGGGAGGGTTTAGTGTGCGCGCGAGCGCAGCAGCGGCCGTGCCAGCAGCAGGCCGGTAAGGCGGGGAGAGAGCGAGCGATATTGCGTCGGCAATTGCGAGTGCGGCTTCATGGTTCGAAATATAGCCAAGTTCCGCAGGACACGCAAGAGTGCCTCAAGTGCGTGCCTCAAGTGCGGCTTAAACGGCCGGCTGCCTGCGCTTTTTGAACCAGTTCCAGGCCGCCATGACATAACCGGAGATGGCATAGCAGAGAAACAACACGAACAGCACGCCCTGGGGATAGCTGGACACGACCAGATAGAACATCACCATCGCCAAGACCGCGATGAAAGGCACACTGCGACGCAGATTGATGTCCTTGAAGGCGTGGTACTGAATATTGCTGACCATGGTCACGCCGGCGAATATGGTCAGTACGCAGGCGTACCAACGCACTTCTGCGCCGGTGTAGTTGTTGTCTATCATCACCCAAACCAGGCCTGCAACTAACGCCGCCGCGGCCGGGCTGGGCAGGCCCTGGAAGTAGCGCTTGTCCTGTACTTCGAGCATGGTGTTGAAGCGCGCCAGACGCAAGGCCGCACCGGCGCAATAGATGAAGGCGGCGATCCAGCCCAGGCGGCCCATATCCTTCAAGGCCCATTCGTAGATCACCAGCGAAGGCGCCGCGCCGAAGGAGACCATATCAGAGAGGGAGTCGTACTCGGCACCGAAAGCGCTTTGCGTGCGCGTCATGCGCGCAACTCGGCCATCGAGGCCGTCCAGCACCATAGCGATGAATATCGCTATGGCGGATTGCTCGAAGCGACCGTTCATGGCCTGCACGATGGCATAGAAGCCGGCGAACAGCGCCCCGGTGGTGAACAGGTTGGGCAGGATGTAAATCCCGCGTCGACGCAGTTCGGGGTTGACCAGGGTTTTACGGGGGCGGATTTCAGGCATGTGGTGCGTCACTCAACTCGGACAACACCATTGTAGTCCATCGCGGCAAAGACTACGGCAGTTCAGCCAGAACCGTGGCGGTGGCGGAAACCTTGTCGCCTATCGTCACCTTAGCGCGCGAATCGGGCGGCAGATAGACATCGACACGCGAACCGAAGCGTATGAAACCGTAGCGCTGACCACGTGCGAGTTGCGTGCCGGCATCCACATAGCAAAGGATGCGCCGCGCGACCAGGCCCGCCACTTGTACGCACGTCACATCATGTCCGGCCGTGGTTTTCAACCACAAGGCATTGCGCTCGTTCTCCAGCGACGCCTTGTCCAGTGCGGCGTTGAGAAAGCTGCCCGGGTTGTACCAGCGCTGCTTCACCACCGCGTCCACGGGGCTGCGGTTGGAGTGCACGTTGAAGACGTTCATGAACACACTGATCTTCAGCGCTTCGCGATTGAGGTAAGGGTCTTGCACCTTTTCGACCACCACAATGCGTCCATCCGCCGGCGACAAGACATTCTTCTCACCCGCCGGAACGAGGCGTGGTGGATCGCGAAAGAATTGCAGCACGAACAGCGCAATGATCCAAAGTGGCGCGGACCACAACCAGCCGCACGTATAGGTCACCAGCAGGCTGGCCGCGACGGCAATGCCCAGAAACGGCCAGCCCTCGCGGGCAATGATGGGATGGGGATAGGAATTCAAGGTAGCGGATACCGTTCAGCGCCATCGACGCCAATGGCAGCCAATAAATGCTTTTGGCTGCCCTCGGCGTCCAGGCACAGGGTTGATGTTAATTCTTCGACTGATCTACCAGCTTGTTCTTCTTGATCCAGGGCATCATGTCGCGCAGCTTGGCGCCGACCTGCTCGATCGGATGCGCCGCGAGATTGCGACGCTGAGCCATCAGCGTGGGCGCGCCAGCCTTGTTCTCGAGTATGAATTCGGTGGCGTATTGTCCGCTCTGAATTTCCTTGAGGATTTTCCTCATCTCGAGTTTGGTCTCGTCAGTGACGATACGCGGGCCGCGCGTGATGTCGCCATACTCGGCGTTGTTGGAAATCGAGTAATGCATGTTGGCCAGGCCGCCTTCGTAGATCAGGTCCACGATCAACTTCAGTTCATGCAGGCACTCGAAGTAAGCCATTTCGGGCGCATAGCCGGCTTCCACCAATGTTTCGAAACCGGCCTTGATGAGTTCCACCGTGCCACCACACAGCACAACCTGTTCGCCGAAGAGGTCCGTTTCGGTTTCTTCGCGGAAAGAAGTCTCGATAACGCCGCCGCGCGTACCGCCGTTGGCTGCGGCATACGACAGAGCAACGTCGCGTGCCTTCTTCGACACATTCTGATGCACAGCGATGAGTGAAGGCACACCGCCGCCCTGCACGTAGGTCGAACGCACCAGATGGCCAGGGCCTTTCGGCGCGATCATGATGACATCCAGATCGGCGCGCGGCTTGACCTGGCCGTAATGAATGTTGAAGCCGTGCGCGAAAGCCAGTGCAGCGCCCTTCTTGATATTCGGCTCGATGTCCTCGGCATAGACCTGGGCGATCGTCTCGTCCGGCAGCAGGACCATGACGAGATCCGCGCCCTTCACCGCATCCGGCACTTCCTTCACGGTCAGACCAGCCTTCTTAGCCTTGTCCCACGATGCACCGCCTTTGCGCAGGCCCACCGTTACCTTGACGCCGGACTCATGCAGGTTGAGCGAATGGGCATGGCCTTGCGAACCGTAGCCGACGATGGTGACCTTCTTGCCTTTGATGAGCGATAGATCGGCGTCTTTGTCGTAATAAACTTTCATGTTGGTCCTTTCAAAACGGGGAATTGTTTACCGCCAAGGACGCCGCGTACGCAAAGGAAATCTGAGAACTCCTCGGCGCACTTGGCGTCCTTGGGGGCGAGCGTTTCTTTACACTTTCAAAATTCTGTCGCCGCGACCGATGCCGCACACGCCGGTGCGTACGGTTTCAAGTATGAGCGAGCGGTCGATGGCTTCGATGAAGGCGTCGAGCTTGCTGGTGTTGCCCGTGAGTTCGATGACGTAAGTAGATTCGGTGACATCGATGATGCGGCCGCGGAATATCTCCGACATGCGCTTCATTTCCTCGCGGTCCTTGCCCGTCGCGCGCACTTTCACCAGCATCAACTCGCGCTCCAGATGCGCCGCTTCGGAGAGGTCGACCACCTTGACGACTTCGATGAGCTTGTTGAGCTGCTTGGTGATCTGCTCGATGACGTCATCCGAGCCGATACTGACGACGGTCATGCGTGACAAGGACGGGTCTTCCGTCGGCGCCACGGTCAGTGATTCGATATTGAAGGCGCGCGCCGAGAACAGCCCAGAAACACGGGAAAGCGCGCCGGCTTCGTTTTCCAAAAGAATAGAAATGATATGTCGCATGATTATTGCTCTTATAAATCTTCGGCCAGTATCATTTCGGACAAACCCTTGCCCCCGGGAATCATAGGGAACACGTTGGCGGTCTGATCGGTAATGAAATCCAGGAAGACGAGTTCATTTTTGTGCTTGACGAAAGCTTCGCGCAGCGCCGGTTCGACATCCGCCGGCTTCTCGATTTTCAGGCCGACATGGCCGTAGGCTTCGGCGAGTTTGACGAAATCCGGCAAGGCATCGACATAGGACTCAGCGTAGCGGTTGCCGTGAAACATTTCCTGCCACTGACGCACCATGCCGAGATAGCGGTTGTTGAGGTTCACAATCTTGATGGGCAGGCGGAACTGCTTGCAGGTCGATAATTCCTGTATGCACATCTGTATCGAAGCTTCGCCGGTCACGCAGGCCACGGTGGCTTTCGGGTTGGCGAAGCGCACGCCCATCGCCGCCGGTAGACCGAAGCCCATGGTGCCGAGGCCACCGGAGTTGATCCAACGACGCGGCTTGTCAAAGTGGTAGTACTGCGCCGCCCACATCTGGTGCTGGCCTACATCCGACGTCACAAAGGCGTCGCCCCCTGTCACCTCATAGAGTTTTTGCACGACGTACTGCGGCATGATGAGATCTTTGCCCTGCTTGTACGCCAGGCAGTTCTTGCCGCGCCACTCTTCCACTTGCTTCCACCACGCCGCCAGGGCCTTGGCATCGGGTTTGCTGTCGGCCGATTTCAACTGGCTCTGCAATTCATCCAGCACATCGGCCACATTGCCGACTATGGGTACATCGACCTTGACGCGCTTGGAAATAGAGGAGGGATCAATGTCGATATGGATGATCTTGCGCGCCACCGAACCGAAGTGCGTCGGATTGCCGATGACGCGGTCATCGAAGCGCGCACCGATGGCGATCAGCACGTCGCAATGCTGCATGGCCATGTTGGCCTCGTAGGTGCCATGCATGCCCAGCATGCCGATAAACTGGCGATCAGTGGCCGGATAGCCGCCCAGGCCCATGAGTGTATTGGTAATGGGAAAACCCAGCGTCTTGACGAGCTTGGTCAGCTTATCGGCGGCATCAGAAAGGATCACCCCACCGCCGGCGTAAATCATCGGGCGCTTGGCTTCGTGCAGCAGCTGCAAGGCCTTTTTGATCTGGCCGGCATGCCCCTTAACCACCGGGTTGTAAGAGCGCATCGCTACCGTCTTCGGGTAGGCGAATTCGCATTTCTGCTGGGTGACGTCCTTGGGGATATCCACCAGCACCGGGCCGGGCCGGCCGGTCTTGGCCAGATAGAAGGCCTTCTTGATCGTTTCGGCCAGGTCTTTGACGTCCTTGACGAGAAAGTTGTGTTTCACGCAAGGACGGGTAATGCCCACCGTATCGCATTCCTGGAACGCGTCTTGGCCGATATAGTATGTCGGCACCTGACCGGTGATGACCACCAGCGGAATCGAATCCATGTAGGCGGTGGCAATGCCGGTGACGGCATTCGTCACGCCGGGGCCGGAGGTCACCAGGGCAACGCCGATCTTTTGCGACGAGCGCGAATACGCATCGGCGGCATGCACGGCCGCCTGCTCGTGACGCACCATAATGTGCTTTACTTTATCCTGCTTGAATAGCTCATCGTAGATGAACAACACCGAGCCGCCGGGATAGCCGAAAACGTGATCGACCTTTTCTTCCTGCAAGCACCTGATTACAATTTCCGCACCGGTCAGAACCATATTTGCACCAAAGACCTATATTCGCGCTAAGACTCTTTGCACCGAGACCCCAAGCCTCATGTCGCAGCAAGACTTAAAAAACGCGCCGAAAAACCTGTAACCTTACTGACTCACCCTGCGTTGGTCAAGGCATTTCAAGCTATGCTAATACCGCCGCGCACTTTCGGGATATAGCCCTGGCCACACGCACTGAACTCTCCGATTTTCTAGCTGGTGCGGAACGCCGCGCCTACAAGCAAGCCTTGTTTGCCGTGCGTGACGAGGATGCGGCGCTGGACATCGTGCAGGACACCATGCTGAAGCTCGCCGAAAAATACGGCGACAAACCCGGCAACGAATTCCCTATGTTGTTCCAGCGCATTCTGCAGAACACCATACGCGACTATTATCGTCGGCAGAAAGTTCGGTCGACCTGGACCACTCTCCTGTCCGCGTTTACGCCCGCCGGCGATGAGGACAGCGACCCGCTTGAAACTTTGGAAGCCGACATGGGGTCCAAAACGCAAGAAACGCCCTATTCACAACTTGAGCAAACGCAACTCCTTGCAATCATTGAAGAAGAAATAAAAAGGCTGCCGCCGCGTCAACGCGAGGCTTTTCTCATGCGTTATTGGGAGGACATGGACATCGCCGAAACAGCCATTGCCATGGGCTGTTCGGAAGGCAGCGTCAAGACTCACTGTTCGCGCGCTACCCACACGCTGGCGAGCGCGTTGAAAACCAAAGGCATAGCGCTATGAACGATCGGGAATTCACCTACAAGGTACGGCATCTCCTCAACCAGGGCGCGCACGATATCGACCGGGTCACGGCCGACAAGCTCATGAAGGCACGTCAGGCCGCCTTGGCTCACCAGAAGGTCGCGCCGGCACAGTTGAGCCTGGCCGGGTTCGGCCACATGGCCGCCGATGTCTTGCTGCCCCAGGCGCGCACCTTAGTGGCCCTGCTGGGTCTGGCCCTCGCGGTCATAGGGGTCACTTACTGGAACAACTACGAACAGGCCACGGAGAACGAAGAAATCGATAGCGCGCTCTTGGCCGACGAGTTGCCCATCAACGCATATCTTGACCGGGGCTTCCACGTATGGCTCGAGCAGCCCTCATCGTCGCAACAGTAGTCGCCTGTCTCACACTCCAGCCCCCCGTTCAAGCCGCTGTTCCCGAACTCCAGCAGCCGGCTTGGGCGGAACTCAATCCACAACAGAAACAAATCCTCGCCCCGCTCGCCCCGGAATGGGACAAGCTAGAAGGCTATCGCCGCAAGAAGTGGCTGGGCATCGCCGCGCGCTATCCGGCGATGACGCCCGATGAACAGGCGCGCATCCAGCAGAACATCCAATACTGGGCGCATCTCTCGCCCGATGAACGCAAAAAGGCGCGCGAGCGCTACAAGAGTTTGCAGAAAGCGCCGCCTGAGCATCGCCAGGCCATCAAGCAGAAATGGGAGCAATACAAAGAGCTGCCGGATGACGAGAAAAAGCGTCTCGCCGCGCAAGCCGCTCAGCGCCCGGCAACCCCCAAGTCCGCTGCGGGCAAACCCGCCGTCAAGCCGGTCACTCCGGCGGCGATATTGAAGCCTGCCGCGCCGGCGCCGGCCCCGGCCCCGGTCTCGCCCGCAACCACAGCGGCATCGCCTGCCGGCGCCGCCGCTAACGCACCAGCCGCCACCCCGGCTGCCTCACCGAACGCGGCGCCAGCTAAATAATGTCTGCTATCGGCACCACACTCTCAGCCCCGTCTACTGTCAAAACAACCCCGAGCATAGGCCGGCGCCTGGCTGCCCTGGTCTACGAAGCGCTGCTGCAAATCGGCGTACTGGGAGTGTTATTCGTGTTGCCGCACGTAATCCTCGGCGCGGGCTGGAAGATCGAAGTCGCCGGTATGCTCAAGTGGTTGCACGTCTTTATGGTGCTGCTGGTGTACTTCGTCTGGCTGTGGCGCAAGAGCGGGCAGACGCTGGCCATGCGTACATGGAAACTGCGCATCGTTTCCGCGCAAACCGGTTCAACGATATCGCTGCGAGAGGCAGTACTGCGATATGTGCTGGCATGGCCATCCATACTGCTTTTTGGCGCGGGACTGCTTTGGGCCCTGGTTGATCGCGACCAGCAGTTCCTGCATGACCGTCTCGCCGGCACACGAGTGGTGTTTGGCTGACCACTAACGCCGCTCTACCCACCACAGCATGGCACTGGCCGCCAGCAGGAACAACGCGCTGGGCGTAATGGCCGAGAAGAACGGTGGCCAACTGTTGATAATGCCGAGGTTGGAGAACAAGCCGTTGAGCATGTGAAAGGTGATGCCCAACATGATGCCCGCAAACACCTTCACACTCACCGCACCCATACGGTCTTGCAGGTAGGCGAAAGGCAGGGCCAGCGCCATCATCACCAGCGCCGCCAGTGGGTAGATCAGCTTCTTCCACAGCGCGATTTCGTAACGCTGTGTCCTCAACTGATTCTCCTTGAGATGCAGGATGTAGCGATAGAGATTCACCACCGACATACGTTCCGGCACCACCATCAGCACACTCAGGATGTCCGGATTAAGCGCCGAACGCCAGTCCGACTCGCCCAATCGCTCGACGCGGGTACGATCCTTCTCGAAAATCGTCTGCACCACGTTCTTCAGCCGCCAGGTATCCGGCGCCATGAACTCGCCTTCCTCCGCTTCCGAAATCGTGTGCAACGTGTGGTTCTGGTCAAATTCGTAGATGCGCACGCCTTGCAGCCGGGTGTCCGGCAACACGGCGCGCACATTGACGAAATTGGTTTCGTCTTTGACCCACAAACCTGAGCGGAACTCCTGGCCGACTACCGACGACATAGCCTTCAGACGCAATTGTTGCGCGAAATGCTCTGCCGGCGGCGCAACGAATTCGCCGAAGACAAAAGTCAGCACGACAAAAGCCAAGCCCAGCTTCATCAAGCCACGTAAAGTCCGCGCTGTGGACAGCCCCGACGCGCGCAGCACGGTGATTTCAGAATGGCGGGCCAGCAAGGTCAATGCGTATAGCGTGCCGATCAACACCGCAATCGGCGCCAGTTCATAGACGCGGCCCGGCAAAGTCAGCAGCACATAGAGAAGGGCGTGATGCAACTCATAACCGCCCTGCCCGACACTCTCCAACTCGTGGATCAAGTCGAAGAAAGCAAACAGCATCAAAAAAGCGACCAACACCAGCGTCACCGCCGCGTAGATCTCTCGACCGAAGTAGCGCTCATAGACCTTCAACTACGCCACCTCATCCAGGAAAATACCGCGAGACGTCGATAGAACAGCAGGATCAACAACGCGAACATGACCACATGCACCAGCCACCAACCGATGTCGAAGCGCAAGCGCCCTTGGGCAACCCAGGCCTGACAGACCGAAATCAGGTTGCTGTAAATCATATAGGTGAGCAGTGCCAGCACCAGATTGGTGGTGCGCCCTGCGCGCGGATTGACGAAGGAAAGCGGAATCGCCAACAGCGCGAGATTCAGCGCCGCCAGTGGGATGCCTATGCGCCAGAGAATTTCACCGAGACTCTGATTGCTCGGCTTGATGGCGAGTTCCCATATCGGCGAATTCTTGGGCGTCTGTTCGACACCGCGCGACTCGCTGGTTTCGATGCGAATCGCGTAACGCTCGAACTCCATCACACGATATTCCGGCGTGCCCGGCACACCCTCGTAGCGGCGTCCATTCAGCAGCACCACGAAGCGGTCGCCGTTCTCCGCCCTCTCGGTATAGCCCTTGCTCGACATCATCACGCCGAGACGACCGTTCTGCCGTGAGCTGACGAAGACATTTTTTACCTGTCGCTCGTCGCCGGCGACGGCCTCGACAAAAAACACCCGTTCGCCGTTGGCAGATTCCTTGAAAGAGCCGGGCGAGACGCGCGCCACGTCGTCGCGACTATCCATGCGTTGGCGATACTCCGCGCTCTTCGACAGCGCCCACGGCGACAGAAATATCGACAGCACCGAAATGACTAGCAGGAGTGGTGCCGCGAACTTCATCACTGGGCGCACCCAGGCGGTAAGCGGCAAGCCGGAGGCGAACCAGACAATCATTTCTGAATCGCGATAGCTGCGCGACAGCGTCATCAGGATGGAGATGAACAAGGTCAGCGAGAGCAGTACTGGCAGGTAGTTGAGCGCATTAAAGCCCAGCAGCGCCACCACCGCTTCAGACGCCAGCTTGCCGACAGCGGCATCGCCCAGCAGACGGATGAGTTGAGTGGTCAGCAGGATCGCGAAGAGCGCGACGAAAACCGCGCCTGCCGTGCTGGCGAATTCGCGCAAGACAGCGCGTTCGAATGTGAGAGCCCGCGCCATTTTGACTTTATAGGAAGGGAGCAGGGATAATTGGGGGGATAATCGGAGCTTGAAAATCCCGCAGCAAACATCAAGGAGCGGCACGTGGAATTTAGCATAAAAAGTCTAGCCCCGGAGAAAGCCCACGCCGTCAAAACCGGCTGTATCGTGGTCGGCGTATTTGAATCGCGCAAACTGGCGGCCACCGCGCAGTCACTCGACCAAGCATCCCAAGGCCATTTGACGGCCATCCTGAAGCGTGGCGACATGGAAGGCAAGTGCGGCACGAGCCTGCTGCTGCATGGTGTGCCGGGTGTGACCGCCGAACGCGTGCTCTTGATCGGCCTGGGCAAGCAGGAATCGCTGGGCGAGAAAAATGCCAAAGCCTACCGTGATGCCATGTCCGGCACGATGCGTGCGCTCAAGGACACCGGCGCCAAGGACGCGCTCGTCACCCTGACTGAACTGAACACCACCGCTGACCACGACTCTCGCGACATCGCCTGGCGCGTGCGCCAGTCGGTGCTGATCGCGGCAGATGCCCTGTACCGTTTCGATCAACTCAAGTCCAAAAAAGAAGACGCCAAGCCTGCACTGGCCGACATCGCCTTTCTCGCGCCAGCCGGCAAGGATGCCAAACTCGCCACCGCAGCCTTGGCGCAAGGCCGGGCCATCGCCCACGGCATGAACCTCACGCGCGAGCTGGGCAATCTGCCGGGCAATATCTGTACGCCGACCTATCTCGCCGAGCAAGCGCAAAAGCTCGCCAAAACACACAAGCTGAAATGCGACGTGCTGGATCGCGCACGCATGCAAAAGCTTGGCATGGGTTCTTTCCTGTCGGTCGCCCAAGGCTCGCACCAGCCACCGCGCTTCATCGTGCTGCAACACCTGCACGGCAAAGCGAAAGACAAACCGGTCGTACTGGTCGGCAAGGGCGTCACCTTCGATAGCGGCGGCATTTCGCTCAAGCCCGGCGCCGAAATGGATGAAATGAAGTTCGACATGTGCGGCGCCGCCAGCGTACTCGGCACCTTCAAAGCCATTGCCGAAATGAAGCTGCCGCTCAACGTGGTCGGCCTCATCCCCACCACCGAAAACATGCCGGGCGGCTCAGCAACGCGGCCGGGTGACGTGGTGACATCCATGTCCGGCCAGACCATCGAAATCCTCAACACCGACGCCGAAGGCCGCCTTATTCTGTGCGACGCGCTCACCTACGCCGAGCGCTTCGACCCGGCCTGCGTGGTGGATATCGCCACGCTCACCGGCGCCTGCGTCATCGCCCTGGGAAATGTCGCCACCGGCCTGCTCGGCAACGATGACGCACTGGCGCAAGAGCTCCTCGACGCCGGCCAGACCGCCACTGACCGCGCTTGGCAGTTGCCGCTGTGGGACGATTATCAGGATCAGCTCAAAAGCAACTTCGCCGACATGGCAAACATCGGTGGTCGCGCCGGCGGCACCATCACCGCCGCCTGCTTTCTCTCGCGCTACACTAAGAAATACCGCTGGGCGCATCTGGATATTGCCGGCACCGCCTGGAAATCCGGCAAGGAAAAAGGCGCGACGGGCCGGCCCGTACCGCTGCTCACCCACTTCCTCATGAAGCGCGCGGGCCAGCTTTGACCCGCATCGACTTCTATCACGGCGCCGCCGACAAGGTCGCGGCGGCCTGCCGCCTGCTCCATGAGTTTCATCAGGGCGGGCGGCGCGTGGTGGTGTATGCGCCAGACCAGGCATTGGCGGCGCGTCTCGACACGCTACTCTGGAGCCAGCCGGCCACGGGCTTTCTGCCGCACTGCCACCTCGATTCGCCGCTGGCGACGGAGACGCCCATCGTCATCGGCGCCGAGTTGGAGCAAACGCCGCACCATGACGTCTTGATCAACCTCGATGGCGAATTGCCGCCGAGTTTTTCACGCTTCGAGCAACTCGTCGAAATCGTTGGCAACGACGACGCCGACCGCACGCCGGCGCGCACCCGCTTCAAGTTTTACCGCGACCGCGGTTATGCGCTGCAAGCTCACAACTTGGCCAGTGACACGCTATGAGCGAGGGTGACATCGTCGGCAAAGCCGATGCGCTGATGAAGCGCCACCGCGCTTTTGTCGCCGCCGGAGCGCAGGCCGCAGCCGCGCCGCCGGTTGAAGACCTGCCGGTACTTACCGATATCGTCGACCCAGCCGCCGCCGCACCCGCGCTGAATGCAATCCTTTCGGGTGGTCCCGGCGCCGAAGCCCTGACCGAGCGCATGCGCGAACTGCTTGCACCTCTGCCACCCGACATCGCGCATGCCTTGGAAAGCTGGCTCGCCGCCACGTTGCCGCGTCTTGTCGCACGCCAGCTCGACGGCGTCGCCGAACACATCGCCGAAGAAGTCGGCGCGGCCCTGCGCGACAGTTTGCCGCTGCTAATCGCCGACCTCGTGCACTCCGCCGCCGAACGCGCCAAGCCGAAGTAGCGTTTCCCGGCTCAAGTTTGCTGCTGTTCTCAAGGTGCGCGATTGCCCTCCGGTATAATCCGTCCCTCTTTTCTTACGCACCCGCCATCCGTGGAACTCGCCAAATCATTCGAACCAGCCGACATCGAGCAGCGCTGGTATCCCGTCTGGGAATCGCGCGGTTACTTCAAAGCTGGCACTGACACCAGCAAATCCGATAACTTCTGCATCCTGCTGCCGCCGCCCAATGTGACGGGCACGCTGCACATGGGCCATGGTTTCAACCAGACCATCATGGATGCGCTGACGCGCTACCACCGCATGCGCGGCGACAACACGCTATGGCAGCCGGGGACCGACCACGCCGGCATCGCCACGCAGATTGTGGTGGAACGCCAGCTCGATGCGCAAGGCGTGTCGCGCCACGACCTCGGCCGCGAAAAATTCCTGGAGAAAGTCTGGGAGTGGAAGGAATATTCCGGCAACACCATCACCAAGCAGATGCGCCGCCTCGGCACCTCACCCGACTGGGAGCGCGAGCGCTTCACCATGGACGCCGGCCTCTCCAAGATCGTCACGGAAACTTTCGTGCGCCTCTACAACGAAGGCCTCATCTATCGCGGCAAGCGGCTGGTGAACTGGGATCCGGTGCTCGGCACCGCCGTCTCCGACCTCGAAGTGGTGAGCGAGGAAGAAGATGGCTTCATGTGGGAGATTGAATACCCGCTGGCCGATGGCTCCGGTTCGCTGACAGTCGCCACCACTCGGCCGGAAACCATGTTGGGCGACACCGCCGTCATGGTGCACCCGGAGGATGAGCGCTACGCCGATTTCATTGGCAAGATGGTCAAGCTGCCGCTCACCGAACGCGAAATTCCCATCATTGCGGATTCTTATGTCGACCGCGAATTCGGCACTGGTTGCGTGAAGGTGACGCCGGCGCACGACTTCAACGACTATCAGGTGGCTCACCGCCATGCATTGCCCGCGCTAGTTGTGATTGACTTGGCAGGGAAGTTGGTCAGCAACATCAAAAAATGGGAGGACGCGGTCGTCGACACTTGGACGAGGGACGAGTTAGGCCATGAAACGGAAATGAATCCCGTCCTTTATAGCTTGCTTTGCGACTGGCGCAATTTGCCTCTCAACGAGTTGGCCGACAAATTGGTGCCTAAACGATTTCAGGGACTTGATCGCTTCGAGGCTCGCAAGCGCATCGTCGCCGAACTCGAAGCGCAGGGCCTGCTGGTCAGCGTAAAGCCACACAAGCTGCAAGTGCCGCGCGGTGACCGCACCGACGCCATCATCGAACCCATGCTCACCGACCAATGGTTCGTCGCCATGACCAAGGCTGGCGCGAATGGCAATTCCATCACGGCGCAAGCGCTGGAGTGCGTGGCCTCGGGCGAGATCAAGTTCGTGCCAGAAAACTGGGTGAACACCTACAACCAGTGGCTCAACAACATCCAGGACTGGTGCATCTCGCGCCAACTTTGGTGGGGCCATCAAATTCCGGCGTGGTATGCACCGGAGGGCGCTCCGCTATTCCGGGATAACGGACTTCCACACAGCGGAATATTTGTTGCTCGTGACGAAGCGAATGCAAAAGCCGAATACCTTGCTGAACTTGACAAAACTATTGCCGGCGCAGAGCAAGGAATTGCACAGATATCAGCGTCAGATTTAGCGGAAAAGCACATCAACGGATTCATCCAACAGCATGACGCTCAAATCGAAAAGGCGCGAGAATATAAAAAATTACCGCTCAAGCAAGACGACGACGTACTCGATACCTGGTATTCCTCCGCGCTGTGGCCCTTCTCCACGCTGGATTGGACGCCAGAGTATCCAGCCAAGTCCAACCCCATGCTGGATTTGTATCTGCCCTCCTCAGTACTGGTCACCGGCTTCGACATCATTTTCTTCTGGGTAGCGCGCATGGTCATGATGACCAAGCACCTCACCGGTAGGATTCCGTTCAAGCACGTTTATGTGCACGGTCTCATCCGCGATGCGGAAGGCCAGAAGATGTCGAAGTCCAAGGGCAATGTGCTCGACCCCATCGACCTCATCGACGGCATCACCCTCGATGATCTGGTGAAAAAGCGCACCACCGGCCTGATGAATCCCAAGCAAGCCGAGAAAATTGAGAAGCGCACGCGCAAGGAGTTCCCCAACGGCATACCCGGCTTCGGCACCGATGCGCTGCGCTTCACTTTCGCCTCGCTCGCCTCGCCCGGCCGCGACATTAAATTCGACCTCGCGCGCTGCGAGGGCTATCGCAATTTCTGCAACAAGCTGTGGAACGCCACGCGCTTCGTGCTGATGAATTGCGAGGGCAAAGATTGCGGTCTCGCCGATCACGACGCCAGCGCCTGTGACGGCGCCTATCTCGACTTCTCGCAAGCCGACCGCTGGATCGTCAGCCGCCTGCAACGCGCCGAAGCCGAGATCGCGCAACACTACGCCGACTACCGCTTCGATCTGCTGGCGCGCGCCATCTACGAATTGATCTGGGACGAATATTGCGACTGGTATGTCGAACTCGCCAAGGTCCAGTTGCAGAACGGCAGTGAAGCGCAGCAACGCGCCACGCGCCGCACGCTGGTGCGCGTGCTGGAGACCATCCTGCGCCTGGCCCATCCGCTCATCCCCTTCATCACCGAAGAGTTGTGGCAAACCGTCGGCCCCATCGCTGCACGCAAAGGCGAAAGCATCATGCTGCAAGCCTATCCGCAAGCCGAACCGTCGCGCATCGACGAGAAGGCCGAGGCCTGGGTCGCGCAGTTGAAGGACATGATCAACGCCTGCCGCAGCCTGCGTGGCGAAATGAACATCTCGCCCGCCGTGAAAGTGCCGCTGCTCGCCGCCGGCGACAGCGCCGCCATCAACGCTGCCGCGCCCTATCTCGCCGCACTCGCCAAGCTCTCAGAAGTCACCGCCACCGGCGCCGATCTACCCGAGAGCGATGCCCCCGTCGCCATGATCAGTGAATTCAGACTGATGCTCAAAATCGAAATCGACGTGGCAGCGGAACGCGAGCGGGTCAAAAAGGAAATTGCTCGTGTTGACGGCGAGATTATCAAAGCGCAAAACAAGCTAGGCAACGCCAGCTTCATCGACCGCGCGCCCGCCGCCGTGGTGGCGCAAGAGCAGGAACGTTTGGCAAATTTCGTGTCGCTGGTGGAGAAGCTGCGCGCGCAGTTAGGGCGCTTGGGATAGTTTCGTTTGCCGCAGATGCGCTATCCGGGTTCGTGCAGGGACAGATGGGGCGGGGTGGTTGGGGGAGTTCATCTTCCGATCCGAGCAACGTGAATGGTTCGCCTTCGCAGCTAAGCTTCCCAAGACAAGATGAGATTGAAGGGGGGCAGCTGGTTCTTGCTGGTGCGGGTGGGGACCAGCTATCTATCCTTCAGGGCAATCCTGGCAATTCCGGCGCTTCTCGTACTTACCTAAACGACAGAGGGCAGCGGGTGACGGTTTATGGGGATCCGTCCGATCCTCTCGGCAGAACTGATGGCATCGACCAGGGCAACGGAGTGTGGAGTTATCCGGTGTCGTTGAGTGATGGTATTGAAGTGCGGGACATGTCAGCACCAATGGCGAGCTACGACACGATTAGCGCTTCACCCGGCTTCGGTGGGCGGGTGGGGAACAATCTGTCCGCTGCTTGGAATGGCGCAACTTCGTGGGGTACGGCACTCGGGGTTGCTTGGGACGACACGAAGCACGCTGCCAGCGACTTGCTGTTTGGTGGATTGAATGAGGCGCGACGGACGCAGGCCCCAATGACTTTTTCTGGAACTGCGATTGGGTTCGCACAGCAGGGCTGGAACAGCGTAGTGGACCTGGGAAAAATGTCGTTCGACGCCGTCCACGACGCAATTCCGCCGCTGGGGGCGCTGTATGATGTGACAGGTTTGTCCGATTGGGAGCGCAGCGCGAACGCTGCTGCGCATATAACGATTCAAGGCGATAGGCTATGGGGGCGAGCCGCCTTCGAAGGTGTAAGTCTTGTTGGTGGTGTTGCTTCGGCTGGTGATCTGCTAGTAGCTCGAGCGGGAGCAACGGTCGCGGCAAACAGCGGAACCACTCAAACTTTCTTCCACGCAACGTCTGATTCTGCTGTCGATCGAATTATGACGGGGGGTTTCAGAACGGACCTTCCAAATCCAGTAGCAGCATTCCATAACAACCGCTTTGGCCCGGGTGTTTATGTATCAAATAGTCCTGCCGCCGCTTTAGCCGAGCGCTCAAATTCTGTAGTCCTTAAGCTCGAAGCTGATATTGGGAAAAATTTGGACATTACAGGCCGAGGCCCAATTTACGATGGTGATATGGCGAAAGCCATTGCAAGGGGAGCCCGGAAGCAGGGATACAATTCGGTCACAACGCTCTCAGTGCAAAAAAATGGTGGAGCAAATACGGTTATTTTTGACCCCGCCAGAGTTCGTGCAACGCAGGTAGTCAAATGAAAAATTGGATACAAGCAAGGACTCCTTCGTCGTATTGGATACGTGAAGATACGGTCCGCTGTAGGACGTGCTCTTGCGAGTTCACCGCTCGATTCGCTCATGGCAATGAGGTTGTTAAGTTTGCTGAGGACGACGGTGGCATTGAAGAGCGGTGGTTGCCAACCTTTGAACCTGGTGGGTATTTGGATTTACTGGAAAGGCTAGTGCCTGGTTATACGAAGGATCAGCGTGTGACCATGCCGATTTCCAGAAAATTTGAGGCGGCCTTTAAAGAGATTCAGGAGCGCTCTGCTGCGGGTAAAACCTTCTCAGTGGCTGTTGGTTACCGTTGCCATAATTGCGGGTCATCCAGTGTAGATTTGGTAAAAGAGCAAATCATAGATTCGCCGCTCTTGAACTGGCTCCGTTATCAATCGGGAGATTAACGAGCAAAGGAACGAGCAAAGGGGTAACGAGCAAAGGGGTCAGCGTCAATAGTTTCATGCTCGTAAATTCCCCAGCCCGCAGTGGGCCTTGAGCCCACCGCGGCCTGGCCATCGTCCCGGGGTAAATCGCTGCGCGATTGAACATAACCGCACCTTACGCAAAGTAGGCCAGTCGCTGCGCAGGGCTGCGCTTGGTGGCCTACCGCTGTGCGCCCTGTCTGGTTCGCGTAAGCGGAGCAAAGGGGTCAGCGTCAATAGTTTCATGCTCGTAAATTCCCCAGCCCGCAGCGGGCCTTGAGCCCACGGCGTCCTGGCCATCGTCCCGGGGTAAATTGGCTGCGCCAGCTTTAAGGAAACACTGAATAAGTTGAGATCGCTGTGAACGATTTCTCTGTCATGTGGTCGGACAAAGGGACACGCGCACAAGGAATGGAACGATGAAGCAGATGACATTGGCGACGGGCACGGCTTCGAGAAACACAGCAGACCGACGCGCAAGGCGGCGTTTCTGGCGGAGATGGAAACCTTGATACCGTGGGCCGAGTTCTGTGAATTGATTGAGCCGCATTATCCGAAGGTTGGCAATGGACGTCCGCCTATCGGACTGGAACGCATGCCGGCGCGTGTCAAGGTAGTTGTCGCCTCGTTCATGCTGCCAACGCCTGAATAGAGTTGCCGGCCAAATGCGTCTTTATGATGGAATCACGTTCGGGATTGAGCGTGACAGCCCCGATGGGCGACCAGTTTCGAGTGTTGCCAGACCAGCGCGCGGGGTTGATTTCGCGGGCCCTGAGGTACAACGCATGTCGAGCTGCCAGGGAGAAAAGGGGTCAGCGTCAATAGTTTCATGCTCGTAAATTC
>Ga0335397_10000187_pt1 | contig 72232 bp, 48 predicted proteins | sample MAT04_FD_205740 | JGI IMG/M metagenome (GOLD analysis project Ga0335397, IMG submission 205740) | Freshwater microbial communities from Lake Fryxell liftoff mats and glacier meltwater in Antarctica - MAT-04 (spades assembly) (version 2) ...
GAGTCGAGGAGCACCTCGATGTCGCGCTCGGGAAGCGCGCGTGTGAAGCTCGTGGTTCGCAGGAGATCCAGCGTCGCGGCGCGCTTGAGCGAGCGCTCGAGGCGCGTTGCGAGCTCGCCGCCGCCGGCGCGTCCGATCGCGCGACGGAGCACCGTCAGCGGCACCTCGGCGATCGTGCCGGCCTCCTCGCAGCGCGCCTCCATCTGCCGGACGCCGAACGACACGACCGTGGCCTCCTCGCCGAAGATCTCGCCCCTCGACGCGCGGCGGATCCGGCTCGCCTCGGCCTCACCGCGTCGCACGGCCGAGAGAGCACACGCCCCCTCGACCACGACGTACAGCGCGTCCGCAGGCTGGCCGGGCCGGTAGACCACCTCGCCGGGGATCATCTTGCGGAGGCGTCCCGAGGCCTCGATCTCGGCCCGAGCGCGCGCGTCGATCCCGCGGAGGACAGCGGCGTCCCACACGACCTCGGGCCAGCGCGGCGATGAACCAGCGGCTACGTGCATCTCAGTCGATCGTCGCGCTCGCCTCTGCGAGATCGATGGGATGGTTGCGCCGGAGCATCGAGCTCGTCAGCTGAGCGCCGCTCGGACGGAGCCCCGCCGAGGCCTTGCGCGCCTCGTAGTCGGCGAACGCGCGGAGGAGGAACGGCGGAAAGGGCCGGAAGCGCAGCCTCGCGCGCACCACGAATGGGCCCGGATGACCGGCCGTCTCGACCTCGTACGTGTAGCGAATCTGGACGCCCGGCGGCACCGAACGCGTATCGAGGATCGCGTCGGGCGCCTTGGCGGCGCCGCGCTCGGCATCGAGCGCGCCGACGGGGAAGTACGTCTCGAAGAACGCGTTCGACCCGGTCAGGTTCGAGCGGCACTCGCCCGTGTCGATGTCGTAGGCGCCGTCGTCGAAGCGGTCGGCGCGCGTGCGCCCCTGCCCTGCCCCGGGCTGGCACTTGCCGTCGCGATCGATGACGCCGATGCATTTCACGCAGCGGAGGAAGCCGTTCTGGAAGTTGATGAGGCCCTTGCCGCGAAACGTGGTGCCGCCGAGGGTGGGGTTCGGGTTCCATCGAGGGACGTCTGGCCCGTCGACGACGTCGGCGCCGAAGACGCCCTGGGGTTTGCCCTTGAAGTCGAAGTTGTCATCGCGCGTGGTGACACGCACGAAGGCCTTGTCGCGGAGATCCGCGTCGTCGTCCGCGATGCGCCCGACCTCGTAGACGACGGCGCCGCGAGCGTCCTTCACGGTGAGCTCGACCCAGATCTCGCGCTCCTGGCTGAAGCCCGCGGGCACGCGATGGCCCGCGCCGCTGTTCAGCACCTCGACGGGGATGTCGAGCTGCCCGCCCACCCGCGCGCCGCGACCGAGCGCGAACTTGAACGTGTGCGTGAGCAACTGGCGGCGCCGGAGCTCGAGCCCGATGGGCGAGCCGCTCGCGTCGAGCGAGGCGTCGTTCGCCCACTTGTCCTCGAACTCGGTGGAGAGCGGCAGATCGACGCTCGTGAAGTAGTGGCTCGTGATCGGGCGCGGCTCGCTCGACGACGAGGCGACCATCCCCCGCGCCTTCTCGCCGGGCGCGCGCGATTCGAAGTGAAAGCCGGTCGGGCAGCCGTCTGCACTCGAGGCTCCAGCCGAGCCCGGGCCGGCGACGCACACGCCCGGATAGAGGCTCATGTGGCAGTCCTGGCAGGTCGCCGCGCGACGACCGGCGACCTTCTCGGTGTCGGCCCACGTCTTCCACTCCGAGTACGCATTGCGGAGGCGCTTGAAGTGCTCGCCTTTCTCGCGGACTCCGATCGAGTCGGTGCCGAAGAGACGCACGTCGTGACATGCGCCGCAGAACTCGCTCGAGCCGAGGTAGGCCTTGGCCTCGGGCGGCGTGCGACGATGTACGATCGGGTCTCCGGGCCCGCCCGCGCCTAGTGTCTTCGACACGAACGAAGCGCTGTCGAGGCGGTATCCGCTGTTGCCGATGCCGGACACGCCGACGCCGTCCTCGGGCCGCATGCGGAAGACCGTGCCGGTCGCGAACGAGGTCCACGTCGGGTTGCCCTCGTACTCGCCGGCGCGCGCCGCGCCGGTCGCGTGCACGGGCCCGACCGTCTGGTGGCAGACCGCGCACGAGATGCCTTCCATCGCCGAGCTGGTGAGGAGATCCTTGAGCGGCTTGCGCGCGCCGCCACCGCCGGCGAACGACTGCGCGCTCCACGCGGGCACCGTCGTCGCGAGGTTGTCGCCGGCGGCGTGGCAGTTGACGCACCAGTGCTCGCCGCCCGCGCCGGTCACGGTGAGGCCGGTCTTCTCGTCCCGGCACACGTCGCCAGAAGCCTTGCGCAGGAAGCCAGCGCCATTCGGGCATCGCGCGTCGCGTCCGACCTGCTCCTCGACGACGCTCTCGAGCGCACCGAAGAGCGGGCTCTTCACCGCGTGGGCCATGACCGAGCGCTGCCACTCGATGACCTGGCGCGCGTGGCAGGATGCGCACGCCTCGGCGGTGGTGCGCTCGAGCGGCTTCTGGGGGGCGATGGCGACGGGCGTGGACGCCGCGGGAGGTGGCGAGGAGGCGCTCGACGAAGCGAGGCCGACGGCGGCGACCACGAGGCCGATGAGGATCGGCGCGGCGGTGAGGAGCGGGCGGCGCCACGTGCGTGATCCGTCGGACGTGCCCGCGGGGACGAGAGCGGGCACGGGCACGGGCACGGGCGAGACCGCGCGATCGCCATTCGTCGGTCGAGCGACCTTGGTGGGCTCGACCTCGCGGACGATCTCGTCGCAGCGCGTGGCGACCTCGGCGGCGCTGCGGGGCCGGCGCGACGGGTCGGGATCGAGCATCGCCAGGATCAGGCTCTGGATGCCCGGGCGGAGCGTGCGACTCACGTCGTCGTCGAAGGGCGGCGGCGGCGAGCCCTGCGCGCGCATCGCGTCGCGAAGACCGATGCCCGAGAACGGATGCACGCCGGCGACGAGCCGATACGCGACGAGCCCGAGCACGTAGCGGTTCGCGGCGTTGTCCCACGGCGCGCCGTCGGCTTGCTCGGGCGGCGTCCACCGCGGTGAGGGACCGCTGCTCGTGCTGCTCGCGCTGGTCCCGTCGCCGACGAGCGCGCGCACGTAGCCTTCGGCCGCAAACCACGCCTCGGTGCGGCCTGCGGTCGACAGCACGACGTCGACCGGGCGCATCGGCCCAGGGAAGAGCGCGCCCTTCTCGCAAGCCGCGAGCGCGCGCGCGAGGTCACGCACCTTCGACAGCGCGGTCAGCCCTTCGAGGCGCTCGCCCTTCGCGAGGCCGTCGAGGGTGCGCACCGGAACACGCCGGAGCACGAACGCGCCCTCGTCGTCCTCGCCGAAGCCCACGTCGAAGCCGCCGACCCCTTCGAGACCGAGGAGAGCGAGTCGCCTGACGACACCGAGGTCGCTCTTCGCGAAGCACCACAGCTCCGCGGGCGTCCCGGTCTCGAGCGCACACGCGAAGCGCGTCGCGCGACCGAGCGGATCGAGCGCCTCTCGCGGTCCCGCACGGGGGCGATCGCGCTGGAGCGCCTCGATGGTCATGAGGTCAGGGCGCCGGCACGCGCGGCTTTGCGGCCGCGCCCTTCTCGAACGAGGCGCTCGCGGTGGTGGTGGTGCTCGGGTCGGTTCCACCCGCCGTCCTCAGGCGAACGAGATACGTCGTCATACCGGCGACGAGCGAGAGCGCGACGATCGCGACGACTGCGAGCCAGGTGGGCACCTCGCGCGGGCGCGACGCATTCTGCTCGACGAGCGCGATGGTGTCGGTACGCGGGCGCGCGGCCGGCTTCTCCGCGGCGGGCTCGGGAGCGCGCGCCTCCGGCTTCGCGGGACCGGAGTGCCGCGTGTCTCCCGAGCGCGCGAGCGCGAGGTCGACGATCGGCGCGTTCGGCATGCGCGGAGTGAGCGGCGCGACGTCGGAGCGCGACGCACGCGGCGGACCGCCCCGCGAGGGACGCCCGGGAGCGGCGTCGGAGGCCGCCCGGAACATCGAGAGCTTCTCGACGATCTCGCGCGCGGAGGACGGGCGATCGTCGGGCTTCTTCTCGAGCATCGCGAAGAGCAGGTCCTCGACGCCACGAGGCAGGCCCTTGCGAACCTCGGCGTCGAGCGCCGGCGGGACGGCCGTGCACTGGAGGTTGAGGAGCTCGCGCGGCGACGGCGAGTTGAACGGCGGGTCGCCGCAGAGCATCTCGTAGAAGATGAGGCCGAGCGCGTAGAGGTCGCTACGCGCGTCGATCGTGCGCGCGTCGATCTGCTCGGGGCTCATGTACTGGAGCGTCCCGATGCTCTGCGTGTTCGTCCCGTGCATGCCCTCGAGGACCTTGGCGATGCCGAAGTCCATGACCTTGAGCCCGGTGGGAGGCGCGTCCTCGCCGCCGCCATCGGGCGCTGTAAGCATCACGTTCTCGGGCTTCAGATCGCGGTGGACGATGGGGGGCTCCTGCCCGTGCGTGACCGCGAGCGCCTCGGCGATCTTCACGACGTGCTCGAGCGCCTCGTGCCACGGCAGGGTGCCGCGACGAGTGAGCTCCTGCCGAAGCGTGCGCCCGTGGAGGTACTCGAGGACGAGGACGAGCTGCCCGTCCGTCTCCATCGAGGCGAGGCTACGAACGAGGTTCGGGTGCTCGAGGTGCGCGAGGATCTGCATCTCGTTCAGGAAGAGGCGGCGCCCGTCCTCGTGACGGGTGAGCTCGGGGCGGAGCACCTTGAGCGCGACGCGGCGCTTCGAGAGCCGCTCCTCGGCCTCGTACACCTTGCCCATGCCGCCTTCGCCGATGAGGCGTTTGACGAGGTACTCGCCGATCCGATCGCGGGTCTCGCGATTTTCCATCTCGGGCTCCAGGGCAGCTGCGATCGCTTCCAACCGATCGCCCTGCCAGAAAGGTTCTACGGACGAGGACTTGCGTCGATCTCCCCGATCGTTCCGGGTGGTCCGAAGGGTACCGCACGAGGGACATGTCGCGTGATCCCGCGGGTCACGACGGGGGGGAGACGGGGGCAGGGGGACGATGGAAGGACGTGTGTGCGTCTCTTCCTGGGGGCCGTAAGCACGCGTTGCCATGAGGATTGTTCGCCCCACCTTCGACGCGCGGGGAGGGACGAAGTTTCCCGCGCTCACGAAGAACGCGCGCGGTCTCCTCTCCTTACGGTGCGTCGAGGCTCACTCGAGGACGGTGCCGGTGGGGTTCGCGCACGCGGCGACGATGTCCTGCGCGTCGAAGGCGAGGACGGCGGGCTCCTCGCCCTTCGCGAAGAGCCTCGCCTCGCGGATCTCGAGCGGGTTCTTCGGCGGCTTCGCCGGAGGGTCGACGATGCATTCGACCCCCACCGTCACGGCGTGGAAGCGAATGTCACGCGATGGCCTCGACCAGACCCCGAGGACGCGCACGAGCTCGAGGCCGACGACGCCCGCCTCCTCCTCGAGCTCGCGAACGAGCGCAACGCGCAGCGTCTCGCCCCATTCGAGGGTGCCGCCGGGGAGCCCCCACGTTCCGGTATCGGCGCGACGGATGAGGAGCAGCCGACCGTCGCGGGTTCGCGCCACGGCGCTGATGCCGACCACGGGACGGCGCAAAATGTGCCGCGTGAGCTCGTGGACGATGCCGTACGCAGCCTTCGGGAGCCAGGACAGGAGCACGGCCGAACCGTACCAGTCCGGATGTGGTAAATCGCGCGCATGAAGCTCGTGACGTACACGCATGGGGCCATCGCTCGGCCCGGGCTGCTCGTGACCTCCGGCGAGTCCGGCCCCGTCGTCCTCGACCTGATCCGCTCGATCGCCTGGGTCGACGGGAAGAAGAGCCCCTCCCCCGGAAGCAGCGAGGAGCGCGCCCTCGCCGACGCGTTCGGCGACTCGGTGCTCGGCTTCGTCGAGCGCGAGAGCGTGGCCCGACCGCTCGCGGTCGAGGCTCTCGCGGCGCTCGATCGCGGTGAGCTGCCGGGGGCGATCTCGATGCCCGCGTCCGCCGTCACGCTGCTCGCTCCGATCCCGCGTCCGCCGTCGATGCGCGACGGCTACGCCTTCCGGCAGCATGTCGAGACGGCCCGCCGTAACCGCGGGCTCGACATGATCCCCGAGTTCGATCTCTTCCCGGTGTTCTACTTCACGAACCACCAGGCGGTCATCGGCCCGGGCCCGCTGCGCGTCCGGCCGAGGCACCTCGAGCGCCTCGACTTCGAGCTCGAGGCCGCGATCGTGATCGGCCGCGAGGGCCGTGATCTCGGCGCCGAGAACGCCGACGCGCACATCTTCGGCATGACGATCATGAACGACTTCTCCGCGCGCGTGCTGCAGATGCAGGAGATGCTCATGTCGCTCGGCCCCGCGAAGGGCAAGGACTTCGCGACCGGCCTCGGTCCCTACCTCGTCACGATGGACGAGCTCGCGGACCGCACGACGAAGACGCCGAAGGGCAATGTCTTCGATCTCGGCATGCGCGCGTTCGTCAACGGCGTGCAGGTCTCGAAGGGCAACGTGAACGAGATGACGTGGACCTTCGCGCAGATCCTCGAGCGCGCGAGCTACGGCGTCACGCTCTTCCCCGGCGACGTCATCGGCTCGGGCACGTGCGGCACGGGCTGCTTCCTCGAGCTGAACGGCTCGAAGATCACGAACGACCAGTGGCTGAAGCCCGGTGACGTCGTCGCGCTCGAGATCGACCTCCTCGGTCGGCTCGAGAACAACGTCGTCGCCGAGTAGCCCCGCGGTTACTGCTGCGGGCCGAGGCGCTCGGCGAGGAACGCGAGCGCACGCTTCAAGGGCCAGCCCGTGATCCAGTCGGCCTCGTCGAAGCCGGCGACCCACCCGAGATGGCCTCCATGCGGGGTCATCTCGACGCGGACGGCGCTCGAGGCCTTCGCAAGCGAGGGGCGGACCGTCGAGCCGGGGACCATCGGGTCGTCGTCGGCGTGGACGATCAACGTGGGCACGTGGATGTGCGGGAGCCACGGCCCCGCGCCCGCCGCCGCGTAGTACTCGTCGACGTCGCCGAAGCCGTGCATCGGGACGATGATCGTCGAGTCGTAGTGGCGGAACGTGCTCACGCGCTTTACGTCGCTCGGCTGGTAGTGAGCGCGCTCCGGATGCTGGCGCGCGAACTCGCGCGCGCCGTTCGAGAGGCCGCGCAGCACGTGGAAGCGATAGGGAAAGCGCCCGAGCGTGTCCATCCACGCCCCGACGAGCGTGTAGTCGAGGGGCGCCGAGATGCTCACCACGGCGCGGAGCGCCTCGGGAAAGCCCACGCCGAGCTCCCCCGCGAGCTTGAGCGCCATCGTGCCGCCGCCCGAGAAGCCGAGGAGCACGATGCCCTCCGCGTGAGGGTTGCCCGCGAGCTCCGTGACGACGTGGCCGAGGTCGGAAGAGAGCCCGGCGTGATAGAGCGACGGCGCGTCGGGGATGCTGGCGCCCGCGCCGCGCAGGTCGAGCCGCACGACGTGATAGCCCGCACGATGCAGCGCCACCGCTGCGCGAACGACGTACTTCGACTCGCTCGACCCGCCGATGCCGTGGACGACGACGACGATCGGCCGCTTCGCGATGGCCTCGCCCTCACGGAGCCACCACGCCTTCGCGTGGAGCCGATGAGCACTCCCGTCTCCGAGCGGGATGCGTAGCGGCTCCGCAAGGAGCTCCGCGTGCGAGCGCGGCGGCGAGAAGAGCGGCGCCGCCGCGCCGAGCGTCTGCACGTGCGGATTGCGCAGCCAGCGTGGAACCCGGAAGTGCATCGGAGGCGCAGTAAGTAGCCGGGCCACGCCGGCACGGCAACCGCCGACACACGTCACACCTTCACGGGCGGCATGCCGCACGAGAGCGACTCTCGAGCGTTGCCGCACGCGTGATGCCGTGGAGCGTGGCGATGAGTCATCCGTAAGAGACGTCGCTCGTGAGGTGGGCCTAGCTGATAGTGTGCGCCGGATGTCCTCGAACGGTGTTCGGCTCGGCCGCCTGGTGCTCGCGGCGTCGCTCTTCGCGGTCGTTCCCATCGGGAGCGCATGCAGTGGCGGGCCGCGGGCGCGAGACGTCGCCGGCGACCGCCGCCCTCGGCGTGGCCAGGATGCCTCGGCCGACGCCACCGCCGCGGACAACGTCCCGGAGCCGCCGCCCGTCCTCGTCCAGCCCGACGCCAGCGGGAAGAAGCCGCGGGTCCTCGCGCGAGCCACCTCGCGCGCGCTCGCGATCGACGCGACGAGCATCTACTTCGGAAACAGCGACGACGACGGCATCTACGCCGTCGCCAAGGAGGGGGGCGACGCGACGCGCCTCGCGCGGCGAGCTCCGGTGGCCGGCGCAATCGCAGTCGACGGGGATTCGGTCAGCTGGATCGCGAGCCCGGGCGACGCCGTGCTCAAGGTCTCTCTCCGCGAGGGCGGTCAGCCGACGACGCTCCGCGACCGAGGCATCTTCTCCGACGTCGCGAGCCACGGTGGCGACGTCTTCATCACCGAGGCGATCGGTGCAGGTGGTGCGCTCCTCCGGGTGACGGGCCCGACGGCCGCGAGGCTTGCCACCTTCGACGGCGCACCGCGCGCGGTGCTCGCGGACTCGACGCATGCCTTCGTGGTCACGCCCACGAAGATCCTGCGCACGCCCCACGAGAAGGGCGCGCTCGAGACGGTCGCGACCGGGGTCGGCTTCGCCTACCCGCAGATGGATGACGCGTTCGTCTACGCCGTGGCCGAGGTCGGCGGGGCGCGCGTGGTCGTGCGGCTGCCGAAGTCCGGCGGACCGATGACGACGCTCGCGCGCGATGTTCGCGACGCGCCGATCGAGGTCGAGGGCGGCGACGTGATCTTTCTCGACGCCACGCGGACGCAGCTCCGCTCCGTGCCGAAGACCGGCGGTGAGCCGCGGGTGATTGCCGACGATGAGGCGTTCGCGTCCGTCACGGCAGTCGTTGCCGACGCCTCGGCGGTCTACGTGGCGACGGGCGCCCGGGAGACCGGCGTCATCCTCGCCGTCGAGCGCCGCTAGCCCGCCCGCGAGCAGCTCGCAGGTCTCACATGGTGGGATCTCGATCCACCCAATGGACCTACGCGTCCCCTCCTGCGTTGATGCGCGCGGCCAGAAAACCAAGTGATTTCAGCGGATGACCGCTCGCGTCACGACGCGTCATGGCCGGGCATGTCGGATGCAGCACTACATAGCAACACAGGCACACACTGCGCCTGCTCAGACTTTCTGAAAGGAACCTCCCATGCGTCTCTCCGTTCTCCTCGCGCTCGCCACGTTCGCCGTTGCCCTCACGCCGATCGCTTGCGCAAGTCCGACCGAGGACGACCCGGTGTCGAGCCCCAGCGAAGAGGGCGACGCCGAAGACGAGCTCAAGAGCCTCTCGGTCACCGACGCCGACAACGGCAAGACGGTCACGATCACGAAGGGCCAGAGCCTTCTCCTCAAGCTGCAGTCGAACCCGACGACCGGCTACAAGTGGGCCGTCTCCTCGACGGACCGCACCTTCGGCTATCCGGCCTCGGAGAGGTTCGTGAAGAACAGCGACGCCGTCGGCTCCGGCGGCCTGCAGCGCTTCACCTGGAAGACGAATTCGCCGCTCGACCTCACCGGCACGCACAAGGTCACGCTCGAGTACAAGCGGTCTTGGGAGACGCAAGCCGCGCCTGCGAAGACCTTCACGTTCACAGTGAAGGTCGTCGATGGCAGCTGCCCGCAGCTCTCCCCCCCGGCGCCGGGCTTCTGTCCGGGGGGACGCGTCACCCCGAAGCACAACGCCAACGGCTGCATCAGCGGCTACGACTGCGTCAAGCAGTGCGGTCCGAACACCTGCGGCACGGGCAGGTCGTGCCAGATGTGCTGGGGTCAGCTGGCCTGCATCCCCAACGGCGCGATGTGCTGAGCGTGTCGCTCTACGGAGCGCACGCCGGATCGAACACGTGGACCGTCGGCGCCGTGGGCGCCGCCGGGTCCACCGCGAGGATGTAGCCGAGGCCGTTCGACCCCGCCGCCGCGAGCTGGTTCACCGACAGCGTGATCGGGAAGCGACGCGGCTGCATGTCCGCGTTCTTCACGAGCGCGACCGTCGCGCCCCGCGTGACGAACCCGACGTTGGTGAGCGCGAACGGGTTTCCCGGCGCCGACGTCGTCACCATCACCGTCTTGGCATCGAGCATCGCCACCGGTCCGACCGTCGGCGTACCGACCGGGGGCGGCGGCGCGTAGACCTCGAGATCGATCCCGCCCGTCGGGTCGAAGGCCGCCGTGCCGTCCGCGACGAGGAAGTAGCCCTTCGCGGCGCGGATGGTCGGTCCCGGCGGCGGCGCGGGAGGAGGCGACGTCAGGCTCGCGTACGCCCAGAAGACCGCGCCGTCCGCGCTCTGCGCGAAGTACTGCGGAGCCGAGGCCGGAGTCGCGGTCGCGATGGGCACGTCGGGCACGGTCATCGGCGTGGCGCTGCCGGCCGCGTTGACGAAGCCGAAGATGGGCACGGCGGCGGCGTTGATCTGCCCCATGATGAGGCGCGAGCCGCTCATCGCGACCGGAGTCGCACCGGCGGTGGACGCGAGCCCCGTCGAGCCGAAGTTGACCGGCTCCGTGAGCGGCGGCTCGACCGGCGCGGACGCGTAGGCCGTCGCAACGTTCAGATCGAGCAGCAGCGCCGTGTCGTTGCCGCGCGTGAGGAGGACGACCGGGTCGGTCGCCGGACGATTGTAACCGGCGAGCACCGTGGTCACGCCGATCTTCGCCGCGAACGGATCGGGCGGAACGTCGGCGTAGGCGATCGGGACGCGCGAGGCAGCGCCCGCGCCGACCGGTGTGCCGAGGAAATACACGCGGCTGCCGCTCGCGATGAGCTGGGCCGGCACGAAGCCGAGGCCCGTGATCGGCACGGCCGCGGGCGCGACATTCTGCGGGTCGTTCGCGGCGAACGCGACGACTCCGTTGGTCGTGCCCACGAAGACGAACGGATAGACCGCCGCGAAGCAGCGGCCGAGCGCGCCGCCACACCCGATCTGGGCGCCGACGGGGAACTGGGACGCCCGGTACTTGTACGGCTTCGCCGTACCGCACGTCTGCTTGGCGATGTCGCAAGCGGCCGAGTTGCAGGCCGGCTGACGACAGACCTGGAGGACGCAGGCCTTCCGAGGAACGTCACACTTGGCGGTGAGACACCCCGCGGTGCCCTTGCAATCGCTGTCCTGTGTGCAGAGGCCCGCCTCGGGTTGAATCGGCGGGAGTGCGCCGTCTCCCCCCTCGGGAACGAAGGTGTCAGCCTGTTGCACGTCGGCCGTGCCGGCCTCCGCGGGCCGATCGAGCAACGTCTCGTCGAGGCCGAGCGAACAGCTCGCGAGCCCGAGGGTCGCGGGGACGACGACGCACGCCGCCCCGATGAACGCTGCTCGCCTGAAGGAGTTGTCGCGCTTTCGGCTCATCAGAACTTCCCTGCCATCACGACACCACCGGGGGCTGCGCCGACACGCACGTGGCCTTCGCCGTCGGGGTCGGGCCACAAGACGAGAGCGACGCCGCCGGCCACGAGGACGACGCTCGACACGAGCGCCACGTTCGTCCACGTCTGAAGCGACGATGCGTGGTCGAACGACTCGCGCGTCGGCCCTGCCTCGTACGCGGTCTTCGCCCTGTTGGCCTCGAGGCCGAGGACGAGGGTCGCGCCGAGCGCGGCAACGCCGACGCCCGCGACACCGACGCCCGCGACGCGGCGTGTGGTCCAGTACTGCGTGCGCGGTGGCGGCGGCGGCGGCGGGGCGACGGGCGGCGGCTTGACCGGCTCGACCTCGACCCTCGGCTGCACCTTCGGCTCTTCCTTCAGCTCGATCGTCACGAGCTTGCCGGCCTGGAGCGTCACGTCGCGCCGCTCGATCGGCTTGCCCGGCGCGCGCACGCTGAGCCCGTGGACGCCCGCGCCCGCATGGAGGCGGGCGGGCGTCGGCACCTCGGTGAACGTATCGAGCTGCACGCGCCAGCCCTCGGGAGCGGCGACGGCGACGGTGCCGAGCGTCGTCTCGAGCTGCGCGACGCGATCCTTGGCGAGGCCCGTCTGCTTCGGATCGAGGCCGCCGACCTCGAGCGCGCGACCGTAGGCGTCGGCAGCGCGTTCAGGCTTCGAAGCGAGGTCCCACGCGAGACCGGCGGTGTAGAGCGCGACGGAGCTCGTCCGGGATGACGCCGCGGCCTCGAAGTGGAGCGCCGCCTCCTGGTACCGCTTCTGCTGGAAGGCCTGCGTTCCCTGCTGGTACTGCTGACGCGCCTCGACGGCGGCCTCGTTCGGTGTCGCTTCCTGGGCCTGCGCGACGCCCGGCGCGAGCCACGCCGGCGCCATGACGAGCCCGAGGACCAGGGCGAGCGGGACGGCCGAGCCGAGTCTCCGCGCTTGTCGCTTCATGGAGGCAGGATAGAGCCAAAGGGCTCGTGGTGACCAACGCGAGGCGCGTTCTCGGATCAGAATGGGTTCGGCGGGAGCGCCGGATCGCGGGCGGGCTGACGCGGCTTCGGGTCCTTCTTCGGCGGATCCTTCGCAGGATCCTTCACTTCCTCCGGGGCGGGCGGCGCAGGATCTGCGACGGTCGGGCCTCCGGCAGAGGCGGGCTTGAGCGTGAGCTCCATCGGCGAGGTGGTGAAGAAGTCGATGAGGATGGTGACGTCCTCGAAGCCCTTGGCGTGCGCGACGACGGTGACCGTCTTGCCCATCGCAGGGCGCGGCACCGTGCGGCGATCGCCGGCGAGGTCTTGACCGTCGACGGAGAGCGTGGCCTCGGACGGAACGATACGGAACGCGATATCGGCGCTCGCGATGCCTGCTGGCGCGACGCTCGCTGTGGCCGTCGCGATCGCCGTGGCCGTGCCCGTCGCTCCGGCGGGCGGCACTTGCCCCACGGGCACCGGCGTCACGACCGTCGGAACAGGCTCGGCGACCGGCGCGTGTCGCTTGCGCCACCCGTAGAACCCGCCGACGCCGATGACCACGGCGAGAAGGACACCGACGCCGATCGCCGCAACGTATTGACCCGCCCCGGCGGGAGGCGCAGAAGGTCGCTCCGCGGGGGCGACCGGCGCGACCGGGCTCGACCACTCGTTGGGCGCCATCGGAGGAGGACCGAACGCGTTCGAGCCCGGCGGGAAGGTGTTCTGCCCCGGCTGCGGCATGTGCATCGGCGACGATGGCATCGGCGCACCGGGCGGCGACATCGGGAACTGGGCCATCGGCCCGGGACCGGGCGCCGACCCTTCGAGGCCCAGGAGCTCGAGGTTCGGCGGCAAGCTGACGGCGGGCGGCAAGGTCACGCTCGGCGCGATGAGCGCGGTCTGCGCCAGCGGATTGCCAAACGCGGCCGGCACCGGGGGGGGCTGCTGCTGCCCGGGATACGAGTACGCGGCTCCCGGATGAGACGCCGGCGTGTGACCTCGAGCCGCGAACTGCGGATGCTGCGGCTGCGCCTGCGGGATCGTCGCCGAGCTCGCCGCTCCGAGGATGGCGGGCACGCCGGACATCTGCGGTGTCGCCGACGGCATGTTCTGCGGACGGTCCATCTGGACGGTCGAGAAGAGCGGCCGCGAGGCGTTCGTTCCCGAGGGCTTCACGCCCGAGCGATGGCCGCCGTGGGCCTGGTTCGAGGGCGTCATGTTGCCGGGCGGCTCGCTCCAGCCGCCCTCGCGATCGCCCGCGGTCGACGCCTGACGGATGCGCTCCTTGCGGCGGTCGATCGACTCGCCGATCCGCGCACGGACCACCTGGGCCACGTTCGACTGCGTCACGAGCTGGCCGCGCGCGAGGAACTCCTCGAGCGCGAAGCGCATGCGCTCGGCAGTCGGGTAGCGAAGGATCGGCTGCGGAGACAGCGCGCGCATCACGATGCGCTCGAGCTCCTGCGGATAGCCGCGAAGCAACGAGGTCGGCGGAGCGACCTCGCCCTTGAGCACCGAGTGCATGACCTGGTGATCACCATCGCCGCGGAACGGACGCTGACCGGTCGTCGCCTCGTAGAGCACGCAGCCGAGAGAGAAGACGTCACTCCGGCGATCGATCCCCGCGCCCGTGACCTGCTCGGGCGCCATGTACGCGATCTTGCCCTTGAGCTGGCCGGCGCTCGTCGCCTCGTGCAGCTGACCGAGCGCCTTTGCGACGCCGAAGTCGGCGACCTTCGCGGTGCCGTCGGCGGTGAGCAGGATGTTGTGAGGAGAGAGGTCGCGATGGACGACGCCGAGCGCGCGCCCCTCCTCGTCGGTGAGCTCGTGGGCCGCGTGGAGGCCGGCGCACGCGTCGGCGACCACTCGCGCGATGACACGCGGGTCGACCGCCTCGGTCTTGCCCGATGCGCGGAGCACACGTGCGAGCGAATCTCCGCTCACCCACTCCATCGCCAGATAGAGGGTGCGCTGCTCCTCGCCTAGCTCGTAGATCTCGCAGACGTTCGGGTGATGCACGCCCGAGGCGATACGCGCCTCGTCGAGGAACATTCGCTCGAACTCCGGCTCCTCGGCGAGGTGCGGAAGGATCGTCTTCAGCGCGACGAGCTTCTGGAACCCGCGCTGACCGGTCATGCGCGCCGCCCACACGCGAGCCATGCCACCGCGAGCGATCGGAACGAGCAGCTCGTAGCGACCGAGCCGCGTACCAGGCTGCATCGCGCCGAAGTCCGACGGCTCCTCGACCAGCTCGTCGGACGGCAAGACCTCAGCCATCGGTTGGAAGATTACACCAAAGGCGACCCACGGGCCCGTGATCTAGCGGTCTTTACGCACTGCGGCGTAGCCCCGCCCCGCCCCGCGAAAATGCGAGGATGCGGCTCGTGAGCTCCGGATCCGATGCCGGGCCGCCCGCTGGGCCCCTTCCCTCACCCTCTCCGTACACTCGCTCCGGCGGCTGGGCGGTCGCCGTCGCGGCCACCCTCGGGATGAGTGTAAGTTACATCGACCGCCAGACCCTCGCCGCCATTGCGCCGGCCGTCCGCGCCGCACTGACCATCGACCACACGCAGTTCGGCTGGCTGCTCAGCGCGTTCTCCATGGCCTATCTCGTCGGCGCGCCGACCGCCGGTGTGGTGGTCGATCGCCTCGGCGCCCGACGCGGCTTCGCGATCGCCGTCGCTCGCCTTCGCGCTTTGGCCGGGGATGCGCGAAGGGTAGCGTGGAGGCCATGCGGCTCCTCCACACGATGATCCGGGTCGGCGATCTCGAGGCTTCCAAGCGCTTCTACTGCGAGGCGCTCGGCATGAAGGTCCTCCGCGAGAAGGACTACCCCGACGGCAAGTTCACCCTCTGCTTCGTCGGCTACGGTGACGAGGCGAGCGAGACCGTGATCGAGCTCACCTACAACCACGGCCGCACCGAGTACACGATCGGCGACGCGTTCGGACACCTCGCCGTCGGCACGACCGACATCAAGGGCGCATGCGATCGCGTGCGTGCCCTCGGCTACAAGGTCACGCGCGAGCCGGGCCCGATGAAGCACGGCACGACCGTGATCGCATTCGTCGAAGACCCCACCGGCTACAAGGTGGAGCTCATCGAGCGCGCCGGCTGACGACGCGCGGCTGCGGCCGTTGACGCGGTGCCCGCGTGGAACGATGCTTCCCGCCATGGGCGTCCTTCTCCAAGTCGACACGAGCTCTCCCGCCACCAACGGCTCGAACACGGGCCCGCGCACGATCAAGAGCTGGGCACCGGCCACGGGTGATCTCCTCGGCGAGGTCCGCGTGTCGTCGAGGGACGAGGTGCTCGCCGCCGTCGGTCGCGCGCGCAAGGCGCAAGCGGCGTGGGGCGTGCTGCCGATCGAGGAGCGCTGCGAGCGCCTGCTCCGGCTCCGCGACGCTCTCGTCGAGCGCGCCGATGAGATCGTCGACGTCGTCAGCCGCGAATGTGGCAAGCCTCGACATGACTGCCTCTCCCACGAGGTGATGGTCACCGTCGACCTCCTCACCTACTACTGCAAGAACGCCGCGCGTATCCTCACGCCCCACGACATCGGGCTCCACCTCCTCAAGCACAAGAAGAGCTCGATCCACTACGCGCCGCGCGGCGTGATCGGCGTCATCTCGCCCTGGAACTTCCCGTTCGTCATCCCGATGGGCGACGTCGTCGCGGCGCTCGTCGCCGGCAACGCGGTGGTGCTCAAGCCGAGCGAGGTGACGCCGCTCTCGATCCAGAAGGCCAAGGAGATCTTCGACGGGACGGGCCTCCCCGAGGACCTCTTCACCGTCGTGTACGGACACGGCGACACCGGACAGGCGCTCATCGAGAGCGGCATCCAGAAGCTGGTCTTCACCGGCGGCGTCGAGACCGGCAAGCGCGTCGCCGCGGCGTGCGGCGCGAACCTCGTCCCGTGCGTCATGGAGCTCGGAGGCAAGGCCCCGCTCGTCGCATGCGAGGACTGCGACGTCGAGCGCACCGCGCGCGCGATCGTGTTCGGCGGCTTCGTCAACTCGGGCCAGGTCTGTATCTCGGTCGAGCGCGTCTACGCGCACGAGGCGATCCACGACGAGCTCGTCTCCCGGGTGAAGGACCTCACGATCGCGCTCCGGCAGGGCGACCCACAGGGGGACGCCACGGTCGACGTCGGCGCCATCATCTTCCCGAAGCAGATCGAGATTGCCGAGAAGCACATCGCCGACGCCGTCGCCAAGGGCGCCCGGGTCGTGACCGGCGGCAAGAGGCGTGCGGGCACCGGGCAGTTCTTCGAGCCCACCGTGCTCACGGGCTGCGATCACACGATGACCGTGATGAAGCAGGAGATCTTCGGCCCCATCGTCCCGATCCAGAAGGTCTCCTCCGAGGACGAGGCCGTCCGCCTCGCGAACGACTCGCACCTCGGCCTGAACGCCTACGTGTTCACGAAGAACCGCGAGAAGGGCAAGCGCATCGCCCAGCGCATCGAGGCCGGCAGCGTGGTCGTGAACGACGTCCTCTTGAACTACGCCGCCGCCGAGGCGCCGTTCGGAGGCATCAAGCAGAGCGGCTTCGGCCGCGTGCACGGCGACGACGCGCTCCGCGACATGTGTGACGCTCGTCACGTCTTCAGCGGCCGTGTTCCGGAGCCCGCCGCCGACCCGCTGTGGTTTCCGTACTCGAGCAAGGCCTACCGCTGGCAGATGCGCATGCTGCGGGCGGTCTTCTCGCGCGGCAGCCTCGTGAAGCGCCTCGGCAAGCTGTTCTGAGGCTCACGCGGGCGTTCCACGACACGGAGGCCGTGAGGGTCGGCTGGTGACCGACGTCACGTCCGACGGAGCAGCTCGCGCGCGCGACGCGCCTCGAGGGCGAAGGTGAAGCCATCGAAGGCGTCCTTCATCGTGACGGGCTCGCGGTGCCGGGCTGCGCGTACCGCCGTGCGAAAATGCAGGTAGCGCGCGCCGTCGAGGCCGAGGAGAAGCGCGACGACGGCGGGATCGCGAGGCGCGTCGAGCGTGCCGACGAGGCCCGCGGCGGACGCGAGAACGCGAGTGACGAGCACGTCGCAGGCGAGGATCGCGTTGACCGCGTCCTTCGCCGAGATCATCGCCTCCGCCTGTCGCACGCTCTCGCGATCGCTCTCGGGCCACATGTCGGCCATGGAAAACCCCTGCGCGCTCGTGCGCGAGCTGTCGGACCGCTTCTCGCCGTCGCTCTTCGGAGGAAGACTCGTGGTCGCGCCCGTGGTCGCGGTGGGCGCGCCGCCCGACCCGGACGCGCCGCCCGACCCGGACGACGGTGCCGCGGGGTCCGGGAACGTGAACCTGCCCCATGCGCCCGAGCCGCCGTCGCCCTTCGCCTCCGCGGCGGGCGGACGAGGCGAATCGACCGAGACGGCGCCCGTGGCCGTGCCAGCCTCGGCGTGCGAGCCGGACTCGGGGACCACGGCCGAGATCTTCGTCGGCGCCTCGAGGCTCGTCGCGCCGCGCGACGAGCGCCCGCCTGCGCCGCGGCCTTCCTCCATGTCACGAAGGGCCTGGGCGATGCCTTCCTCGGGGAGTGCGCGGACGCCTTTGTTGTCGCTCATGGGATCGGCAGACGCTCCGATGCTGACCTTCGGGTCGTTCTCGTAGCTCTTGAGGACGAGCCTGGTGATGCGTTCGAGCCCCTCGAAGACGCCCTCACCCTTCGTGGCGACGGTGCCGAGCGAGGGAGCGCCCAGCTTGTTGTAACGGCGCTCGAGGTCCTCGACCGGAACGAGCTCCGCGAGATCGCGCTTGTTCCAGTGGAACGTGTGCGGCACCTCCTCGAGCGTCCGATTGTGCTCGGCGAGGTTGGCGTGGAGGTCGTCGAGCGCCTCCTGGTTCGTCTCCGTTCGCCCGTGCTGCGAGTCGGCGACGAAGACGACGCCGTCCGCGCCCGAGAGCACGAGCTTCCGGGTCGCGGCGTAATAGACCTGGCCGGGCACGGTGAAGAGCTGGAGGCGAACCGCCATCCCCCGAACGCGCGGGACCCGGATGGGCAGGAAATCGAAGTAGAGCGTGCGGTCCGTCGGCGTCGCGAGCGACACCATCTTCCCACGATGCTCCGCTTTCGTGGCCGCGTGGATGTACTGGAGCGTGGTGGTTTTACCCCCAAGCCCCGGCCCGTAGAACACGAGCTTGAAGACGAGCTCCCGCGTATGCGGGTTCACCGACGCCATCGTGAGGCGAGCATACCAGCCTTTGCGGGGCGAGCGCGGCAGGTGTATCGACTGTCGTCGTGCGGGGCTTCGTCGACCTTCATTGCCACTGGATTGCCGGCATCGACGACGGGGCGAAGACCGCAGAAGCCAGCCTTGCCATGCTCCGCGGGCTGAAGCGTGCCGGTTTCGACACGGTCATGGCCACCCCGCACATGCGGCCGGGCATGTTCGACAACGACCGCGCGGCGCTCCAGGGCGCCTTCGACGCCATGCGCCCGCATCTCGCCGGCGCCCTCGACCTGCCCCAGGTCCTCCTCTCGAGCGAGCACTGGTTCGACGAGGTCGTCTTTGCCAGGCTGATGGCCGGCGAAGCGCTGCCCTATCCCGATGCGCCCGGCGCCACGCCGCCGCGGAAGCGCGGCGTTCTCGTGGAGCTCCCGCCACAGGGCTTCCCGCCGCGGCTCGAGCGACGCTTCTTCGATCTGTCGCGCGCGGGGCTGCGGCCGGTCCTCGCGCACCCCGAGCGCTATCAGCCGGTGTGGAAGGACGATACCTGCCTCGACCCGCTCCTCGGCGCAGGGGCGTGCCTCCTTCTCGACGTCTGCGCGCTGGTCGGGAAGTACGGGCGCGCCTCGCAGAAGGCGGCCGAGAAGCTCCTCGACGACGAGGCCTACGAGGCCGCCTGCTCGGACGCGCACCGGCCCGAGGACACAGCGATCGTCGAGGATGCGATCGCAGCGCTGACGAGGCGCGTCGGAGTCGCTGAGACCGAGCGCCTTCTCGGGGCCGGCCCGCGTGGAATCTTGGGGCTTCCCTGAACGAAAGCGGCTGGGAATGCTACACATGGCGTTCCCATGAGCGACACCATCGCCATCCTCGGTCTCGGGTACGTAGGGCTTCCGGTTGCGCTCGCGTTCGCACGCAAGTTCCCGGGCACGGTCGGCTTCGATGTCGACGTCGCCAAGGTGAAGGAGCTCGCGCGCGGCTTCGATCGGAACGGCGAGGTCTCGAAGGAGGTCCTCGAGAGCACGCCGCTCAAGGTGTCGAGCGACCTCGCGGATCTCGCGAAGGCCACGTTCTTCGTCGTCGCGGTGCCGACGCCCGTCGACGAGAACAACGTCCCCGACCTGAGCCCGGTCATTCGCGCGTCGGAGAGCGTCGGCAAGGTCCTCAAGAAGGGCGACGTCGTCGTCTACGAGTCGACCGTGTATCCCGGCGTCACCGAGGACGTGTGCGGGCCGGTGCTCGCGAAGGTCTCCGGCCTCGAGCAGGGCAAGGACTTCAAGCTCGGGTACTCACCCGAGCGCATCAACCCTGGCGACAAGGAGCACACGCTCGAGCGCATCACCAAGGTGGTGTCGGGCGAGGACGAGGCAACGCTCGAGCGCGTCGCCTCGGCCTACGGCGCGATCGTCGACGCAGGCGTCCACCGCGCGCCGTCGATCAAGGTCGCCGAGGCCGCGAAGGTGATCGAGAACACGCAGCGAGATATCAACATCGCGCTCATGAACGAGCTGTCGATGATCTTCGACCGCATGGGCATCCGCACGGCGGACGTGCTCGCGGCTGCCGGTACGAAGTGGAATTTTCTCAAGTTCCGGCCCGGCCTCGTCGGCGGCCACTGCATCGGCGTCGACCCGTACTACCTCACCACGAAGGCGCAGCAGCTCGGCTACCAGCCCGAGGTGATCCTCGCGGGTCGTCGCGTGAACGACAACATGGGCTGCTACATCGCGCAGCGACTCGTGAAGCTCCTCGTGAACGCCGACCGACCCGTGCGCGGCGCGCGTGTCGGCGTGCTCGGCCTCACGTTCAAGGAGAACGTGAACGACATCCGCAACAGCAAGGTGCCGGACATCATCCGTGAGCTCACCGAGTTCGGCATCCGCGCGATCGTCCACGACCCGATCGCGAGCCCGCGGGAGACCATGCACGAGTACGCGATCGAGCTCTCGCAGTGGTCGGAGCTCCACGACCTCGACGCGCTCGTCGTCGCCGTCGCGCATGACGAGTACGTCGCGATGGGCGACGACGTCTTCACGACGCTCCGCGACGGCGGGATCCTCGTCGACGTGAAGAGCATCTACACGCCGGGCAAGGTCGACGCTCGCCTCCGCTACTGGAGCCTGTGACCGTCAGTTGGGGCTCGCGCGCGAGCGCGACACGCGTCGGCGCTCCGCCCCTCTTCCTTCTGGGGCTCCGCCCCTCACGCTTCACGTGAGCCTCCCCGTCGCGATGCGCCACTGGACCGGGCGTGATTCGCCTTCGGCGAACGGCGCCGCAGCGGCGCCGATTTCACGCCTGAGATGCGCGGGGCTGTGACCTTCCACGTGTGAGGTCTCGAGATCGCTCGGGGCAGCCCGATCACGAGAAACGGCGTGCGTTGCGCACGCCGGTCGGCGCGTAGCGCCGATGTTCCGGGGGGAGGCTCGGAGCGAAGCGACGAGGGGGACCGGAGGTCCCCAACATGAAAGCGCACGCCGGCCGGCGCGCTTGTGAGGTCTCGAGATCGCTCGCGGGAAGGCCCGATCACGAGAAACGGTGTGCGCTTCGCACGCCGGTCGGCGCGCAGCGCCGATTCTCGCCTGGGGAGGCTCGTCGCGGAGCGACGAGGGGACCGGAGGTCCCCACGGGGAGGACCGGAGGTCCCCAACAAGAAAGCGGCCCGGGCCGTGCTATAGAGCGATGCTTTCTTCGGCCCCCCCTGTCGGCAGGGTCTCCCCACCGACCTCCACCCCCATGTCAGACAGCGTCGATAAGCCCACGTCATCTCACGGCTTTGTGAGACGCCACGGCGCGAAGCTCGTCGCGTCCGCGGTCATCACGGCCGGTATCGTGTTCACCCTCCAGAAGGGCGGCCTGACACTGGTGCCAGAGGGTGGCGACTTCCAGCACGTCCGCTGGTGGGTCCTGCCGCTCTACGTCCTCATGCTCGGCGCCATGAGCTACTACCGCGCGGTCCGGTGGCGGTTCCTCCTGCGGTCGTTCGCGGACGTTCCGAAGCGACGCATCCTCGCCGTGTCGTGGATCGGCTTCGCCGCCATCCTGCTGATGCCGTTCCGCATCGGCGAGATCGTGCGGCCGTACATGATCCGCGAGAAGGGCAAGGTGTCGATGTCCTCCGCGACCGGCACCGTGATGGCCGAGCGCGTGGTCGACGGACTCTTCCTCAGCATCGTGCTCGCGCTCGCGCTCGTCTTCGTTCCGACGATCCATCCGCTCCCCGAAAAGGTCGTCGGCCTTCCGATCAGCGTGCAGCACGTCCGCACGAGCGGCTTCGTCATGCTCGGCGTGTTCACGAGTGCGTTCGCCACGATCGCGGTCTTCTATTTCTTCCGCGCCTGGGCGCACAAGATGACGCTCGCCGTGTTCGGGATCGTCTCCAAGCGCCTCGCCGAGAAGCTCGCGGGCACCGCCGAGAAGCTCGCCGCGGGCCTCCATTTCCTCGGGCGCGGTCGCGACGCGGGCGGCTTCCTCTGGGAGACGACGCTCTACTGGGGTCTCAACGCCGGCAGCATGTGGCTCCTCGCCTGGGGCTGCGGGGTCGTGCATGCGGACGGCTCCGCGATCACCTTCGGCGAAGCGTGCGCCCTCATGGGGATGCTCGGCTGCACGATCCTCATCCCGGGTCCGCCGGGCCTCCTCGGCGTGTTCCAGGCCGGCATCTACGCAGGCATGACGATGTACTTTCCGGTGCAGGTCGTCACCGGCGCCGGCTCGGCCTACGTGTTCCTCCTCTACGTCGTCCAGCTCCTCTGGACGATCGGTGCGGCGGGCTTCTTCCTGCTCGGCAATCGCAAGGCGCTGTCGGAGCTCTCGCACGCGCCAGGGCTCGGTGAGAGCAGCGCGCCGGGGCCGAACGGCGAGCTGCTCGGCAGCGAGCCGCCGCCGCCTTCGATCGATCAGCGTTCGCCCGCGAACAGCTGACGCCACAAACTTGGCCGTCTCTCGGGGCATGGAGTAGCCACGAGGGATGCGGAGAAGGTTTGCCTTTGTTTCTCTGCTCGCCGCCGCCGTCGGCGCGCTCGTCGTCCTCACGCCTGCCTCGCCCGCCAGTGCGAAGAGCGCCTACGACTCGGCCTACGGGTTCGACCGCACGTGGAACGCAGGCCTGCGCCTCGTTCGCGTCGACCTCGGCCTCAAGGTGACCGAGAAGGACGACACGAACGGGTACCTGCTCTTCGACTACAAGTCTCCCGAGAGCGGCCAGAAGCCCGTGCCGGGCTCGATGGAGTTCATCAAGGGCAAGGACGGCGCGGTGCGCGTGGTCGTGCAGATCGCGCAGATGCCCGGCTATCACGAGCAGGTGCTCGTCGATAACCTGCAGCGCAAGCTCCGCACCGAGTACGGCGACCCGCCGAAGAAGGCTCCCCCGCCCTCGGCCCCGAAGGACGCGGGCCCCCCGGACGGCGAGAGTCCTCCGTAGAAGTCAGGATCCCGTCAGGCCGGAGGGGGCGGGGTTCGTGCTCGGGACCTTGCCCGGGGCCGTGATGCCCGGAGTGCCCGACTTCGGAGCGGCGCCTGCCGTACCGGCGGTGTCCGCGCAGCAGCGGAAGCCGATCTGGTAGAAGATGAAATTCTCGTAGTGCGCCGTCGTCATCGGACGGCAGCGATCGCGAACCGGCCCCCAGTAGCCGCCCTTGAGGCCGCTCTTGTAGGGCATGCCGCTCTCGTTGATGACCCACTCGTCGACGTTGCCGGTCATGTCCATCGCGCCGTAGGGGCTGACGCACGACTCGCGGGTGCCGCTGTTCTCGCCCTGCCAGAGACGCGCGACCTCGGCATCGCGGGTGAGCGGGTTCGCCATCGCGACCTCGTTCACATCCGGGTGCGACTTGTCGATGTTGCAGGCCTGCGAGTTGCGCTCGTAGCCGTACGGGTACGGGAGGCGCTCCTGGCCCTCGCACGCGAGCGTCCACTCGCTGTCGCCGCAGAGGCGCTTGCCCTGCGCCTTGCAGGCGTCGGCGGCCTCGTACCAGGTCTTCATCACGACCGGCTTCTCGCCGACCTTGTTCGGGTACTCGTACTTGTCGATACAGAAGTGCTTCTTGGTGGTCTTGCCCTGGCACTTGCCGGTGGGCGCGAACTCGGAGCAGCGACGCGGGATCGTCGTCTCGGGGTCCATCCAGCGGATGCATTTCTGCTCGAGGGCCGGGCAGTAGTCGCCGTCGACCTCGACCTGGTTCTCGCCGCAGTTGCCGGTCGCGCCCGCGTTGCCGAGCTCGGGGGCGGTCGCGCCCTTGAGGCCGGCGTTCGTCGGGAGCGCGCTGGTCGGTGCGGTCGTCATCGGCGGCGTGATGCCCGGCGTGATGCCAGCCGCGATGCCGACGGACCGATGTGGCCCGCCGACGTCCTGGGCAGCCTTGCCGTCGCCGCCCTGTGCCGAGCTCTCAGCCGTCGGCGAGAGCAGGAACACCAGCGTGCCGCCGATGAAGAGAAGAGAGCCGATCGTCGAGCGCTTCATGTCCCCTGTCCGCCTTACTTCCGACCCGGGTTGCCTACCCCGTTTCGCCTAGGCGGCCTCCTGCCCGCTTCGATAAGAAGCAAGCGGAGAGCCAACGTCTCTCGTACGTCTCGCGCACCCAAGACCGACGGGTCGAGGTCGATTTTGGGAACACGAATCCGTCGGTCGTCCGCGTCGCTGAGGACGGGAAAACCGAGTCGGTGCCCGATTGAAATCGTACAAAGGCCGTCGAACGACGGTCACCTTTCCTGACATCCGCCTTGCCGCGTGTCGGAAAACAGGGCTCCGCGCCAGGGGCGCTGCTCCCGCGCGGGAGTGGACGCGCTGACACAAGCGTCACGACGGTGGCATCCGCGCGTGAGATTCGGCGTCACCGTACGCGCGTCGGAGTGTTCGCTCGCGTACGTCGCTGCGCGCTACCGGCGTTCAGCGTGAGCGCGCCGACACAGGATCGCGGCGCGTCCATCGCCGGGTCCGAGGTCCTCCTGGTCGACGCCGACTCCAGCTGCGCAACCGTGCGCGCAACCGGCCACGAGCCGCACCGGCTGGCCGCGCTGCGCGCAGACGCGCACGACCCCGTCGACGCACGAGACCCCCTCTTCCGCGCAGATCGAGACGGACGTGACCTCGCTCGGAAGCAGCGGACGGAGCAGCGGCTCGTGGGCAGCGCACAGCTGCTCGCCCGCCACCTCGGCTGTCGCGAGGATCTCGAGCCCGTCCTTCACGCAGCCGGCGTCACACGAGCCCACCGCGCGCCACGGGCACTCGCACGTGCCCGGCCGCTCGGCGTTCTTGCCGGGTGACGTGCACGGATGAGGGACGTGCCCCGCAACGGAGACCTCGACACGGCCGTCGCTGCAGCGCGCGAGCCCATCGGAACAGTCGGTCCCCGAGAGATCGAAGGAAGGCTTCCCGTCGGTCCGCGCGGATCCACGCGGTCCCTCGCCCCCGATCGTGGGGGAGCTAGACCGATCCTCGAGGCGGCGCGCGAGACACCCACGCTCGCAGGCCGACACGCCGAGCGCGAGCGCGCCGAGCGCGACGAGCCGGACGAGCTCTGCACGAGGCACGGAGAGATACACACGGCAGAGCCTAGCGCGCTGAGGCGCGCAGCCATCGTCGCGATCAGAAAACCATCGGTTGGACCGTTCGGCCCGGACCCGTACACTCATGGGCGCACATGAACCGGAACGACGGCGGAGGCGGCGATCGGAAAGGGCTGCCGCGCCCGCGTCTGCCGAGCGCGACGGACGACGAGCCGACGCAAATCATCTCGCGGCCCGCGCTCGAGCCGCCCGCACGACGCGGACTTCCCGCGCGCGCGCCCGCGCCGCGTCCCGCGGCCGGTGCGCCTGCGCCCGCACCCGCGCCGCGGGCGGCAGCGCCCGCGCCACGTCCTCAGGTACAAGCGCCGTCGGCGCGCACCGCCGCGCCCGCTCCGTCGGCGCGCGGTCCTGCGCCTTTGCCTTCCGCGCGCGGTGGTGTTGCTCCTGCTCCCGCTCCGTCCGCGCGTGGTGGTGCTGCTCCTGCTCCCGCTCCGTCCGCGCGTGGTGGTGCTGCTGCTGCTCCTGCTCCCGCTCCGTCCGCGCGTGGTGGAGCGCCTGCGCCCGCTCCTTCCGCGCGCGGTGTTGCGGCGCCCGCGGCCGCGCCCGCATCGCGGCTCGGTGCAGCTCGGCCTGCGGGTCCCTCCCCTCGCGCTCCCGCGCAGAGCGAGGACCACACGATGATCATGCAGGAGGCACCGCGGCGTCCGCCAGGCGCCGACCCGCGTGGCAACGTGCGCGCGCCGATACCTCCGCCGTCGCAAGCGGCGGGCGTGCGTTCACCAGGGTCGATCCAGCAGCGCGGGCCGACCATTCAGCGGATCCAGCAGCAGCCGGGCGCCCCCGCATCGCAACCGGGCCCTGCCTTTCCGCAGCCACAGCCGAGCGTCCAGAGGTCGCGACCGGCCCCTCAACAAGCGCAGCAGCCCGGCCCGGCGCAGCATGCAGCTCCGTCGCAAGGCGCGGCTTCGCGTGCGCCGAGCGCGGCCGCGCCGCATCGCGCCGCGCCGATGCGCCCGCATGGCGGCGCGCCGGTCGACATGTCTCCGCAGCCGCCGCTCATTGGCCAGCAGCGTCACGACCTCCACTTCGATCATCGGCCGGAGTCGCAAGGCGCGCGCTTTGCTCCGCAGCCGACGTCGCAGCGCGGAGCGTCCCAGTTTCCTCCGCCCCAGCAGCGCGTCTCCCAGTTCCCACCGCAGCAGCAGCCGTATCCGCCTCCGGCCTCGCCGCAGTACGGGCCGCAGGGATTCTCGCCGATGCCGCCGGGCGTGCAGCAGGGCCCGATGAACAGCCCCCCGTCGTCGTCGGGCTACGGCGCACCGGCACAGAGCTTCGCGCCGACTCCGAACCCGCCGAACCTGCGCTACACGCCGAGCCAGCCGCCGACTGGCTTCCCTGCCCCCAGCCTGCCGCCGCACTTCGCGCAGCAGCAGCAAGGCGTTCCGAGCACCGCGCGCTCGAGCGCGTTTCCCGGGCGCAGGCGTTCGAGCGATGTGCCGCCGGAATCGATCGTCCCGGTCGGCCCCGTACCCCCGCAACAGATCCTCGCGGCGAGCGTGTTCCTCGGCGTACCGCTGGCGCTGGCGACGCTGCTCGTCGCGGTCCTCGCACTCCGCGGCGACCCCGGCGCGACCGAGATGCAGCCCGGCCCCGCCGCAAGCAGCTCCGCTTCTCCCGCAGCGTCCGGACCAAAGAAAGCCGCAGACGCTCCGGCCGTTGGACCGGAACGTTAGTCTCGTGGGGCCGAAGGCCCCCTCAAAACGTCCCGTTTTGAGCCCCCCTCCCGACGCCTCCGGCGCGCGGCGCGTCGTGCACCACGACGCGGCGAGATGAGACTCCGAGCTCACAAAAAAGCCGAGGGCACCCGGGCCGATGTGGCTGGGGCACCCTCGGTAAGTGGGCTGTCGGCTACGACTCGATGAAGCTCTTGAGCTGCTTCGAGCGTGACGGGTGGCGGAGCTTGCGCAGCGCCTTCGCCTCGATCTGACGGATGCGCTCGCGCGTGACCTCGAAGTCCTGACCCACCTCTTCGAGGGTGTGGTCCGACTTCTCGCCGATGCCGAAGCGCATGCGGAGGACCTTCTCCTCGCGCGGCGTCAGCGTCTTCAGGACCTTACGGGTCTGCTCCGCGAGGTTCATGTTGATCACGGCCTCGGCGGGCGAGACCACGCTCTTGTCCTCGATGAAGTCGCCCAAGTGCGAATCTTCCTCCTCGCCGATCGGGGTCTCGAGCGAGATGGGCTCCTTCGCGATCTTGAGGACCTTGCGGACCTTGTCGAGCGGCAGCTCCATCTTCTCGGCGATCTCTTCCGGCGTCGGCTCGCGGCCGTACTCCTGGACGAGGTAACGCGAGGTGCGGATCAACTTGTTGATCGTCTCGATCATGTGGACCGGGATGCGGATGGTCCGCGCCTGGTCGGCGATCGCGCGGGTGATCGCCTGGCGGATCCACCACGTCGCGTACGTCGAGAACTTGTAGCCGCGCTTGTACTCGAACTTGTCGACGGCCTTCATGAGGCCGATGTTGCCTTCCTGGATGAGGTCCAGGAACTGGAGGCCGCGGTTCGTGTACTTCTTCGCGATCGAGACGACGAGGCGAAGGTTCGCCTCGACGAGCTCGGCCTTCGCGCGCTCCGCAAGGCGCTCGCCGTCGCGGATCTGCTCGTAGGTCGTGCGGAGCGCCTTGATGTCGAGCTGGAGCTCCTCTTCGACCTTCTTCAGGTTCTTGAGGCTCGCCGAGTGGTTCTGGAGGACCTCCTCGGGGATGACACCGAACTTGCGCTTGAACTTGCGCTCGAGGGCGACGTCGCCCTTCGCGGTGCGGGCCTCCTTGCGGAGCACGTCCCACTCGACGCCCGTGCGCTTCTCGAGCTCGGTCGAACCGGACTCGGCGCGCTCGACCTTCTGGATGAGCGTGCGGAGCTTGATGACGATCTTGTCGATCGTCTTCTTGTTGAGACGCATCTCCTCGAGCGTCTCGACCATCTTGTTGCGGTTCGACTCGATGTCGCTCTCGACGCTCTTCTTCTTCGTCGCGGCGGCGGTCTCGAGCTGCGCGTTGAGGTCCTGCGCGATCTTGTCGAGGTGCTTGACCTTGTCGATCAGGCGGAGGGTCTTGCGGTCGGCCTCCTCCTCGTCGAACTCGGCGTTGTCGTCCTCGGCGTCGCGGATGATGTCCTTGACGCGGATCTTGTGCTTCCGGAGCTTGTCGCCGAGATCGATGATCTCGCGGACGGCGACGGGCGAGTTGAGGATCGCCCCGAGGATCATGTGCTCGCCCTGCTCGATACGCTTGGCGATCTCGACCTCGCCCTCACGCGTGAGCAGCGAGACGGAGCCCATCTTCCGGAGGTACATCCGGACCGGGTCGTTCGACTTCGAGTAGTAGCTCGAGTCCTCCTCGCTCTCCTTCTGCGCGCCGCGGGGAACTACCTTCTTCTCGGCGTTCTCTTCTTCGACGATGCGCTTGGGGGCGATCTTGACCTGGGTGGCAGCGTCGACGATCTCGATGTCCTCGTCGCCGAGGACGCTCATCACGTCGTCCATCTGATCGGCGACGACGTCGGCCGGCATCGACTCGTTGACCTCGTCGTAGCTCATGAAGCCCTTCGAGCCCTTGCCGTCCTCCCGCCCCTCGCGGCCCGGACCGTCGCTCATGTGCGAGCCGCCCTTTCCGTTGCGCGAGTCCGATGAGTTGCCGCTGCCGTTCCGGTTCTTGGTTGCCATCAGAAGTTCTTTCCGCTGCTTTGCTGCGCACGACCGAGACGTTTCCGCCGTTCGTTCGTGGTCTCCCGTTCCGCCGCACCGACCTCACGCACGCGCTCTTCGAATACGACTGCGCGCGAGGCCCTCTCGATCCGTCCCCCTCTACTACTCCTCTTTACTCCTTCACGGTTTCAGCCCGTGTTTCGCTCGCAGTCGCTCCTGTGACTCCTTCAAGAGCTCGCGCTCGGCGTCAGCATCTCCATGAGCTCGGTATGTCTCACGGGAGATCTCTGCAGCCTCTTGCGAAAGGAGGAGCCTCTTTAGCTTGTTTGCGTTGTCGAGCAAGCACACTTTTGCCTGCGTTTCGCTCTCTGTCTGAGGGTTGGCCAGGCGCTCGGCGGCAAAGGCGCGGACCTTCGGGTGCACGCCGGGGTCCATCTGCGCAACAAACGCGGCGGTGTCCAGTTTCTTGAGCTCGGAATTCCAGGCTCTTCGTAGCGATGCGACGACCTTCACGCTCTCCCCTTCGAGGAGCGAGAGCTCGTCCGCCACGTCCGGATCATCCAAAAGCGCAGGCCATTCGATGAGTTGGCCGATGATCTCACCGCGCTCCGCCGCCCCGGGCGTCGGAGGCGCGATGCGGACGCCGTTGCTGTTTTGCATCTGATGTCGCGTCGTTAGGCCTGCCGCGGCCTCCGCGCGCTGGCGCTCGGCCTGCGCCTTCGCGACCGCCTGCTTCACGCTGTGCTCGACCGCGCGAAAAGCGCCCTCGCCCGACCGGACGATGTCGAGGCGCCCGGCGATCCGATCGGTGAAGCCCTTCAGCATCGGGAGCACGACCGGGTCGTCCTCCTCGGCGAGGAGCTTCGCGACGAACGCGATGCGCGCCTGCTTCTCGTACGCGTCGGCCTGCGTGAAGCTCTCGTCGAGCGACATCTCGATGAGCGCCTCGAGCATGCCCTTCGCGCTGGCGACGAGGTCCTCGACGGCCTGCTTGCCCTTCTCGCGAGCGAGCTGGTCCGGGTCGACGCCGTTGGGCAGATCGGCGACGCGCGCCGAGATGCCCGCGACACGGACGGCCTCGCGGGAGAGGCGCACCGCCTTGCGACCCGCGGCGTCGCCGTCGAGCATGAAGACGACGTCGGGCGCGAAGCGCTTCAGCAGCTTCGCCTGCTCGGTGGTGAACGCCGTACCGAGCACGCCGACGACGTTGGTGATGCCGCGCGCGTGGAGCGAGACCACGTCGAAGTTGCCTTCGACGAGCACCGCGAGCTCCTGCTGCCGGATGGCATGGCGCGCCTGGTGGATGCCGAAGAGCATCTGGCCCTTCGTGTAGATCGGGCTCTCCGGCGAGTTGATGTACTTCGGCGGCTTGTGCGCGTCGGCGTCGTCGCTGCCGCCGAGGCGCACGAGACCGGGGCGCGGCTGCGCATCAGGCTCGCGCGGCAGCTCGCGAAGAGCGCGGCCGCTGAACGCGACGACGCGGCCCTGCGCGTCGATGACCGCGAACATGAGGCGATGACGGAAGCGGTCGTAGTAGCCCGAGCCGCTCGTGCGCGGGACGAGGAGCCCGACCGTCTCGGCGGCGATCGGAGAGACGCCCTGCGCCTTCAGGAAGGTCGCGAGCCCGTCCCACGCCGAGGGCGCGTAGCCGATGCGGAAGGCCTGGAGGACCTCGTCGATCTTCGGGTCCGTGCCGGGCACGAGGCCGCGACGCGCGAGCTCCTCGAGCGCGTACTCGCGATGCTCGTTCTTGCTCAGCTCCTGCTCGAAGAACGTCGCCGCGAGCGCGTTGACGGCATAGAGGTCCTCACGCGCCTTGCGGGCGCGGTCGGCCTCGCTGGCCTGGACGGTGCCACGCTCCTCCTCGATGGGGATGCCGGCGCGCTCGGCGAGCGCGCGCACCGCCTCGGGGAACGTGTAGCCCTCGTGCTTCATCAGGAAGTCGATCGCGCTGCCCGACTCCTTGCAGCCGAAGCAGTGGAAGAACCCGCGGTCGGGGTTCACGTGGAAGCTCGGCGACTTCTCCTTGTGGAACGGACAGAGCCCGACGAAGGATCGACCGCGACGCTTGAGCGAGGAGACCCCTTCGCTGATCACCGCGACGATGTCCGTGCGTTCGCGCACGAGGGCGATGGTCTCGGGCGAGATCAAGGTGCCAACGATTAGGCGCAGGCATGGACGCGGTCAAGCTGCGCGCGCGGGGCGAAACACGCGCGAAGCGCTTTCTTTTCAGGGCCGATCGAGTCCTGGTCGCGACCGTTCTGGCACGGCGTTTGGATCCCCATCGCGGATCACTTTCGCGATCGAGCAGACGACCATCCCGTGGAGGTCATTGAGGGGTCCGCGCCCTTTGGCGCGGGGGAGGTCATTGAGCTTCTGTTCAGCCCATGGTAGACGCGGGCCGCGACTTACCTAGCAAGTGTCGCGGCCCTACGAGGGTCGTCGTTCGAGCCCCTCCCAGCTCTCGCCGTTCCAGTCCCCAATCAGGAGCTTCCGCCCTCATGGTTTCGTCTCCCCCGGTTCCCGAACGCACTCCCTCCGTAGCCCCCCCGATGCCCGGCATGGGCAAGGGAAAGATCGTCCAGGTCATCGGGCCCGTCGTCGACGTCGAGTTCGAAGCCGGCAAGCTACCGAAGATCCTCAACGCGCTGAAGCTCACGAACCCGAGCATCTCGGCCGAGAAGGACAACCTCACCCTCGAGGTCGCCCAGCACCTCGGTGAGAACACGGTCCGCGCCATCGCGATGGACATGTCCGACGGCCTCGTCCGCGGGATGGAAGTCCGCGACACCGGCAGCCCGATCGCGATGCCCGTCGGCCCCGAGTGCCTCGGCCGCATTCTCAACGTCATCGGCGCGCCCATCGACGAGGCCGGCCCGGTCAACGCGAAGCGCACGTCGCCGATCCACAAGGCGCCCCCCACGTTCCAGGACCAGTCGACGAAGATCGAAGTCTTCGAGACCGGCATCAAGGTCATCGACCTCCTCGCCCCGTACCGCAAGGGCGGTAAAATCGGCCTCTTCGGCGGCGCCGGCGTCGGCAAGACCGTGCTCATCCAGGAGCTCATCAACAACGTCGCGAAGGCCCACGGCGGCGTGTCGTGCTTCGCCGGCGTCGGCGAGCGCACCCGCGAGGGCAACGACCTCTTCCTCGAAATGAAGAGCGGCAAGCTCGAGACGGGCGAGTCCGTCCTCTCGAAGACCGCCCTCGTCTTCGGCCAGATGAACGAGCCGCCCGGAGCCCGCGCCCGCGTCGCGCTCTCGGCCCTCACCGTCGCCGAGTACTTCCGCGACGAGGAGGGGCAGGACGTCCTCCTCTTCATCGACAACATCTTCCGCTTCACGCAGGCCGGCTCGGAAGTGTCCGCGCTCCTCGGTCGTATCCCGAGCGCCGTCGGTTATCAGCCGACGCTCTCGACGGAGATGGGCGCGCTCCAGGAGCGCATCACCTCGACGAACAAGGGCTCGATCACCTCGATCCAGGCCGTGTACGTCCCCGCCGACGACCTCACCGACCCGGCGCCCGCGACGACGTTCGCCCACTTGGACGGCACCACCGTCCTCAGCCGCGACCTCGCGGCGCTCGGCATCTACCCCGCCGTCGACCCGCTCGACTCCACCTCGACGCTGCTCGACCCGAACGTCCTCGGTGAGGAGCACTACGCGGTGGCCCGCAAGGTCCAGTCGACGCTCCAGAAGTACAAGGACCTCCAGGACATCATCGCGATCCTCGGCATGGACGAGCTCAGCGAGGACGACAAGCTCACGGTCTCGCGTTCGCGCAAGATCCAGCGCTTCCTCTCGCAGCCGTTCTTCGTCGCCTCGCAGTTCACTGGCGCCGCTGGCAAGTACGTCCCCATCAAGGAGACGATCGCGGGCTTCAAGGAGATCCTCGACGGCAACTACGACGACGACGCGAAGTACCCGGAGCAGGCGTTCTACCTCGTCGGCAACATCGAGGAGATGAAGGCCAAGGCCGTCGACCTCCTCAAGAAGAAGTAATTGGCGATGGTTGCAGCCGACAAGATCCAGCTCGAGATCGTCACGCCCAAGGGCAAGGCGCTCTCGGTGATCGTCGACGAGGTGACCGCGCCGAGCGTGCAGGGTGAGTTCGGCGTGCTGCCGGGCCACCTGCCGGTCGTCGCGGCGCTCCGGACGGGCATCGTCACGTACCGCATCGGTGCCGAGTCGAAGCGCGTCGCGGTCGGCTCCGGCTTCGCCGAGGCCGGTCAGAACAAGCTGCTCGTCCTCGCGGAGGAGTACTCCGAGCGCTCGACGATCGACCCCGTCCTCGTCACGCGCGAGCTCACCGAGGTCCAGGGCAAGCTCGAGAAGGCGCTCGCTCAGCTCGAGTCGACCCCCGAGAACGAGTCCGAGAAGAAGCAGCTCATCGAGCGCGAGAACTGGCTCGCCGCGCTGCTCGAGCTCCACGGCGACGCGCCGTCGGCCACGATGCGCCCGTTCGAGGAGTGGGGCCCGGCTCCGCCGGCGATCGTGGAAGAGGAAGACGCCGACCGCGCCTCCGGCAAGATTCCCTGAGCGCGTCGTGAAGGACAGCATCCAGAGCTGGGCGTCGATCCTCCTCGGCGCGGCCGTGGTCGTGCTCGTGGGCTGGCTCACGAGCGAGCAACTGAGCCGAACGCACGTCCACGCCGAGTGGACGGAAGCAGGGGTCGACGCGGGCGCAAGCGTCGTGGCAACCGCAGTGAGCGATGCCGGATCGGGCACGGGCACGACCGGAAGCGGCGCCGCCGCAAACGTCGCCGCGCTCGACAGCACCGGAGACGGCGGGTTCTCGTTGACCGGACTCTCGGGCCTCCTCGATGCCGGGGCGATGCCCAGCGGAGCGCCGCGGAGCGTCCGGCTCGGCGTCGTGCTGGTTCAGTTCGCGGGCGCGGAGGGTGCGCCCAGCAGCGCTCGGGCCAAGCCCGACGCGCTGAAGCACGCGGTCGAGCTGGCCGAGAAGGCCAAGGGCGACTGGAAGGCGGCCGTGAAGGCCGGCGACAGCGGCTCCTCCGAGGACATCGGCCGCATCCCGCGCGGCGTTCTCGATCGGGCGACCGAGCTCGCGGTCTTCAGCCTCGACAAGGATGCCCTCAGCGAGCCGCTCGAGACCCCGCGCGGCTACTGGGTCGTGAAGCGCATCGAGTAGCGTTCAGCGCTACTTCGGGGCTGACGGTTGTGTTAAAAGCGCGCCCATGTCCACGATCGACATCTCGCGTAACCACTCCCTGCCCATCGAAGACGCCAAGAAGAAGGCGGAAGAGCTCGCCAAGGGCATGGCCGACAAGTTCGGCATCGCGTGGAAGTGGGACGGCAATACGATCCGCTTCGACGCGACCAGCGGCGCCGCCAAGGGCACCAAGGGCGAGGTCTCCGTCACCGACAAGGTCGTGCGCGTCGCGATCGACCTGCCGTTCATGCTGAAGATGCTCAAGGGCACGATCGAGGGCAAGGTCAACGAGAAGCTCGACGCTCTCGTCTGATCTCGTCGCCTCGTGAAACATCGCGAAACACGCGATTAGCTGGGGACGACTGCCGCGTTGCTGCGGTATCGTCTCGGACGGCGAGGATGGCCGAAGAGCCGAACGAAGCTGAAGGATGGCCGAAGAGCCGAACGAAGCTGAGGGGATGGACGCTGGCGAAGCGTCCTCCGTAGACGTGTCGATCGACCTCGGTGAAGAGGGCGATGCTGGCGTCGTCCATTCGCCGTCCGAAGCGGCAGCCCCCTCGCCTCCCGCCGCTCCGGCGGAATCGTTGCCTCCGGCGTCCTACGCCGAGGATCTCGATGACCCCGACGTCATCCACTCGCTCAAGCCGCCTCCGCCGCCTCCGCCGCTGAAGCCGCGCGTGGCCCCGTCGCACGATCTTCCCATCGACAAGCTGAGCGACTCGACCCTTGCCGTCGCCGACAAGGTGGCGGAGGAGCCCGAGGCCGAGCACGAGCAGTCCGTGCCGCCGCCGGGCGCAATCCCCGGCGCATCGCAGCTCCCGCCGGCCCCCATCGAGACGATCGAGGCGATCGCCTCCGCCGTCGGCCGGCTCCGCGACGAGGTCGACGCGACGAGCGACCGCGCACGCAAGGCGCGTCTCCTCAACGAGTCGGGCGAGATCCAGGAGCGCGGCGGCGACGAGCCCGGCGCCGCGCGCGACTACCTCGCGGCGTACAACGCCGACACCAGCTTCCGTGAGCCGCTCGAGGGCCTCGTGCGCCTGCTCGAGCGACGTCGTTCGCTCGCGAACCTGGGCAAGCTGGTCGAAGCGCTCGTCGCTGCGGCCGTCACGCCCGAGGAGCGCGCGCGCGCGCTCACCGAGCGTGCGATCTTCTCCGAGGACGTCCAGAAGGATCTCGAGGGCGCACGCGGAGCCGCACGCGAGGCAACCGAGACCGGCGCCGTCGCGAGCGACCTCGGCGCCGCGTGGCTCACGCTCGAGCTCGTCGCCTCGAAGCTCAGCGATGCGGCGCTCCGCGAGGAGGCCCTCGCTGGGCGCGCCGAGCTCGCGATCGACCCGACGTGGCGCGGCCTCTTGCTCGTCGACGTGGCCGCGCTCGCGGCGGCCTCGGGCGAGGTCGACCGCGCGATCGAGATCGCGGCCAAGGCGCGCGACATCGGCGAGGCCGCGACCTGGGCGGCGATCTCGGCGATCGAGCGCATCACGCGCGCCGAGCCGGGCCTTCCGGGAACCGACGACGCACGCACGCGCGCGCGCCTCCACGCGGAGGCGCTCGAAGGCCACGCCGACATGATCCGCCAGGCGCTCGCGGACACCGAGCGCGGCGACAAGCTCGGCGTCCCGCGCCACGTGCGGACTCTCGAGCACGCGACCGATCTCCTCCTTCGTGCCGCCGACGCCCGTCGCGTTTCGAGCGAGCTCGGAAAGGCCGCGGAGGCGCTCGACCGCGCGCTCGACATGCTCGGCAACGCGCGCCCTCGACGCGACGACGAGCCCACGGCGGGCGGAGCCCCGATCGACGTGGCCTCGGGCATCGAGCGCATCGTCCTCAACGCGCGCCTGCGCCTGGCCGAGAGCGTGGGTGACACCGCGCTCGCAGCCGAGCTCGCGCAGCGGCGCATCGTCGGCGAGACGGACGGCGGCATCGTCGCCTCGCTCGCGATGCGCATCGCCGAGCACGCCGCCAGCGAGGGCGACCTCCCGAAGGCGCTCGAGGCGCTGTCGACGGCGACCTCGCGCGATCCGGTCAGCGCGCCCGCGCGCGCACTGAAGATCGACATCCTCGACGCCGGCACGAGCGCCACGGCGGCCGCAAGCTTCGCCGAGGAGCTCGAGGAGCTCTCGAAGCACTACGGTACCGGCGAGGCGCAGGGCCGCGCGCTGCTCCTGGCGTCCTATGTCTGGGCCGCGCGCGCCGGTAACGGCGAGCGCGCGCGTGAGGCCCTCGGACAGGCCGAGGCCTGCGGCGTCGGCAAGGAGCTCGTGGCCCGTCTCGGGAGGAGCCTCGCGAGCCTGCGCAGCGACGACACCTGGTACGAGGCGGCAACGCGCAGCCTCATCGAATGCAAGCCGGAGACGGAGCTCCCGCTCTTGTGGGTCGAGCTCGCGCGGCTTCGTCTCGCGCAGCACGACGAGGCGAGCGCAGCGAAGGCGACCGGAGCGCTTCGCACCCTGCCGGACGGCGCGTGGCTCGGTCGCGTGCTCGACGGTCTGACGAGCGGCGCAGGTACCGAGGAAGGGGCCGACGAGAAGGCCGACTCCGCACGCGCGCGCAAGGCCGTCGAGGAGCTCGCGGAGAGCGTCACCGACCCGCACATGCGGCGAAGCCTCGCCGTCGTCTGCGCGCTTCGTGCGCATGCCGAAGGCGATACCGAGGCGACGGTGAAGCACCTGAGCGCGCTCGCGTCCGAGGACGCCGGCGACCCGCTCGTCGCGGCCTACCTCGGCGACCTGCTCCGCGCAGGCGGCGATCGGGTCGCGGCCGCACACCTCTCACGCGGTGTCGCCGAGGCGCATGAGGAGGACCCGGAGCTCCGCTCCGCGAGGTTCCTCGAGTCGGGCCTCGAGCTCTGGCGGCTCGGCGATCGCGCGAGCGCTCTCGCCGCCTTCGAGGCGGCAAGCGCCTCCACGCCGGACGCGACGAGCACCGTCCTCGCGTGGGCCACGCGCGGGGTCGACGTCGACTCGCTCGACGGTCGGCGCCGCGCCCTCGAGCTCGGCGGCGGCGACGCGAGCATCGCGATCGAGCGGTTCGCGCTCGAGGCCATCATGGGCGACCCCGACGAGGCCCTCAGCGCGCTCGCGGCCGTCGACATCGCTTCGAGCGCCGACCTGCGGCTCGCCGGTGCGCTCGCCCGGCTCGTGTGGCCGCGCGGGACGGCCGAGCCCGAAGCACTGACGGGCGCGCTCGAGACCCTCGCTGCCGCCGGCGACGCCGCGCGTCGTGCGTCTGCGGCCGAGCGCCTTCGGATCACCCGCGAGGAGGACTCGGGCGCCTCCGCCGAGGACGTGGCCGCGGCCGCGATCGGTTGGCTCGACGTGGGCGGCGGTGCAGCCGCAGCCGTCGAGTGGCTCGCGGCCGCCATGGCGACCGGCGACGCCGCGAAGGAGGTACCGGCACGACGGGCGCTCGCGGAGCTCCTCTCCGACGAAGCTCGCGAGGCGATGCAGGCGAGCGCGACGTTGATCGACGCCATCCTCCAACCCACCGAGACGTTGCCGCTCGTCGCGGGCTCGTCGCAGGCCGCGCGCCTCGCGAACCTCGAGCTCTCGCCTCCCGGCTGCGATCCTCGCCGCCGCGCGGCCGCGCTCTCCGAGCTCGACGGCGCGCTCGGCGAGGAGGGCGAGCTCGACGGGCTCGCGCTCGCCGCATGGTCCTCGCTCGCCGCGGGCGAAGCGACCGGTGCGCTCGAGATCTTCCGCACCGTGACGGCGACCCGCTCCGACGATCTCCAGGCCTGGGAGGGCATGCGAGCGGCCGCGGAGAAGCTCGGCGATCGCGAGGCGTATGCCGTCGCATGCGAGCAGCTCGGCGCACGCTGCTCGAGCCCGACGCGCGGCTCTGCATTCTGGGAGCAGGCCGCCCTGTCGTGGACGAAGCTCGGCAACACGACGGGCCCCTCGCCGTTCGACCAGCGCATCGAGGCCGCCCTCGACGCGAGCTTCACCCGCGATCCCTTACGCGTGGCCGCCTTCGATCGGCTCTTCCGCCGCGTTCGCGACCGCAAGGACTCCGACAAGCTCCTCGACCTCGTCGCGCGCCGGCTCGACGTCACCGACGACCCGCAGGAGATCGCGAAGCTCTACTGGGAAATGGCACGCGTGCTGCGCGAGAAGGGCGACCCCGAGGGCGCCCTCGAGGCGCTCGAGCACGTCACGATGTTCGACGAGAACCACGTCGGCGCGCTCGCGCTCACCGGCGAGATCTTCATCCGACGCGGCATGTTCGCCGAGGCCGCGGAGAAGCTCGCGCGCCTCGCGACCATCGTGGCCGCTCCGCCGAAGAACCGGATCACCGCGGGTGTCGCGGCGGTCGACCTCTACGAGAACAAGCTGGGTCGCCACGACCTCGCCCTCCAGGTCCTGCTCGGGCTCCACAACGCGAAGCTCACGACGCTCCCCGTCCGCGAGCGGCTCGCGCGCGCTGCGGCTCGCACGGGTTCGTGGGCCGAGGCGACGCGCATCCTCGAGGAGCTCATGAACGAGCGCCCCGAGCGCGACGGGCGCATCGAGGCGGCGCGCCTGGCGATCGCGATCCACCGCGACCGGCTCCATTCCCCGCACCGGGCGGTGAGCGCTGTCGCAAAGCTGCTCGAGGAGTCACCGGGCGACGGCGAGGCCCTCGACGTCGTCGTGGGCCTCGACCCAGGCGTCCCGCACCGCCAGGCGCTGCTCGAGCGCGGGCGCGACGCGATCCTGCTCGCGCTCCACGAGTCGCCCGGGCATCTCGAGAATCAGCGAAGGCTCGCGCGCATCTCGCACGCGCTCGGGGACGGCAGCCTCGAGCAGTCGGCCCTCTCCTGTGCGGTGGCTCTCGGCGGGCCGGACGGCTCGAGCGAGCAGATGATCGTGCTGCTCGGCAGCAAGAAGCCGCGGCTGCCCCAGGTCGTCCTCACGGAGCCGATGGTCCGGCAGGTCCTCGCCCCTGGCGACGACGGGCCGATCGCCGAGCTCTTCGTGGCCCTCGGCCCCACCCTCGCCGAGGCGCTCGGGCCTCAGCTCTCCGCACTCGGCGTGCATCCGAAGAAGGACCGCATCGACCCGCGCGCGGGTCTGTCGCTCCGGAACGAGATTGCGTCGTGGGCCGGCGCGTTCGGGATCACGACGTTCGACCTCTACGTCGGCGGCAAGGACGCGGGCGGAGTTCAGGGCATCCCCGGCGAGACGCCCGCGATCGTCGTCGGCTCCGGCGTCAACGCTCCTCTGTCTCCGACGACGCGAGCGCGCGTCGCCCGCGAGCTCCTCGCCATCGTGCGCGGCACCACCGTGACTCGCTGGCGCGACGACACGACCATCGCCGCGATCGTCGTCGCCGCGTGCAACATCGCGAAGGTCCCCGTCGATCATCCGCCCTTCGCGGTCCTCGCGGAGGTCGAACGCCTCATGGGCAAGGCCATCAACCGCAAGACGAAGGGGCTCATCGTCCCCATCTGCAAGCTGTTCGTGCAGAGCGGACAGGACGCCCGGCAGTGGGCCGCACGCGCGCGCGCCTCGCAGGGCCGCGTTGCGACGCTCGCGTCCGGCGACGTCTCCGTCGTGCTCGCGGACGTATTCGGCGAGCCCATCGAGCGGCTCGGCGGCGTCGCACGCGACGATCTCAGAGCGCACGAGCTCCTTCGCTTCGTGCTCTCACGTCCCTATTTCGAGCTCCGGCGCTCGCTTGGTCTCGAGGGCTGACGATGAGCGACGACAACGGCAAGCTGCTCGACGACCTCGGGAACCTCGACTGGGACTCCGCCCTCGACGAGTGGGACAAGAACATGTTCGTCCCGGAGGTCGCTCGCGACGCCGAGACGAACAATGTCGCGCCGCCCATCGAAGAGGAGCAGGCGCGTGAGCACCTCGTCGCGGCCGCGAGCGTCGGCGGGCAGCCCGCGGCCGGCGCCGCGCAGGGGTCGCTGAAGGACGTCTCCAGCGAAGGAACGGTCATCGCTCCGGTGCCGCGCGAGCTCCGCACCGGGGCGCCGCGCGTGCCGTCGGTGAAGCCCCCGCTCTCCGCGCCTCCGCAGCGCGGTTCGCTCCCGCCTCCCAGCATGCCGCCCGGCGCCGCGCGCGGTGGTCTCGGTCAGCTCTTCGCGAAGGGCAACTCGCAGCGCCCGCCGTCGCTCACCCCGCCTCCTCCGCGGGCGCAGTCGGAGAAGACCCGGGTAGCCGAGCCGACCCCGAGCACGCTGCGCGGTCCCGACGCGGACGTGCCGGCTGCGCCGCCGCCGCAGAGTGACCCGTTCGGCGAGCGCTCCGCGCAGGCGCCGAGCGTCACACGCCAGCTCCGGTCGCCCTCGATGATGCCGCCCGAGGCCTACCCCGTGTCCGAGCCCGAGCCGACGCTCGTCGGGCGCAGCCTCGAGGACGCCGAGGAAGGCTCGGCCGGCTTCGGCAGCGAGACGCTCGTCGCCGATCGCAGCAGCATGTCTGCCGCGCCCGAGGCACCGTCGGACGAGGAGCTCGAGCGGCTTCCCGCCGACGACGAGGCTCCGACGTTCATGCGCCCGTCGGGGGCACCGGTCGCCGTGGCCGCCTCGGTTTCCGAGCCGCCTGCAGCGCCCGAGGCGGCGCGCGCATCTGCGCCGCCGGCCACCGCACCTTCCCCGCAGGCCTCCCCCGTCGACCTCGAGGGCGAGCGGCCTGTCTCACGGTGGCTCGACGCGGCGACCGCGACCTCCTTCCGGCAGCGCGCCTCGTGGCTCGAGGAAGAAGCCCGCTCGCTCGTCGATTCGAGAGAACAAGCGCGCGCGCTGCTGGGCGTGAGTGAGCTGCTCGCGCTCGTCGGCGACGAGTCCGACGCGCTCGCGTTCGCCGTGGAGGCACGAGATCTCGCGCCCGACATCGCGCTCGCGTGGCGTCAGGCACGGCTGCTCATGCCGCGCGACTCGGGTGTGCTCGTCGACGCGCTCGACGCCGAGGCCACGCGCTCCCCTACTCCGGCGGCTCGCGCGCACGCCATGCTGATGGCCGCGGACGTGCTGCGCACGAGCGGCGACGGCGACGCCGCCATCGAGCGCTGGAGCCGCGCCAGCAAGCTCGATCCCGCCGACGTACGTGCTCCCGCAGCGCGAGCTGCGCTCGCGCTCTCGCAGGGCAATCACAGCAGCGCGGGGGCCGACCTCGCCGAGAACTCCGAGCTCATCGCGCTGGACAAGGCGGTCGCCGCGGTCCTCAGGCTGCGCGGCGCCCCGCGCCCAGGGACGGACGTCGAGCCGATGCCCATCAACGACGGCCTCCGTCGCGCGCGCACGGCGCTCCTCGCCAACGATGTCGTCGGCGCTGCGCTCGCGATCGCCGACATCTCCGCCGACCCCGCGCTGTCGAAGGCCGCGCTCTGGCTCTCGAGCGCGCTAGGTGCGACCCACATCGCCGGCCGCCGCGCCGCCGCGAAGGCCCTGAAGACCCTCGTGAACGAGGGAGACGACCTCGCGCGCAGGCCGCTCGCCGCGCGTGGCATCGAGCTCGCCGACGGCGACCTCGTGACCGCGGCTCTCAACGGCGACGCGAACGACACGTCGCTCGACGTCACCGAGCGTGCCGTGCTCCTTGCGCTCGCCAACCAGGACGTGGCTCCGGTGCTCGACGCCCTCGCGCGCGAGCCCGGCAGTGCTGCGCTCGTCGACGCGCTCTCGGCGATCACCCTGGCGGACACCGACGAGGCAGCGGTCACGCGCTCGCGTCGCGCCGTGGGCAGCGGCGATCACCGCGCGCTCGGCGTCCTCGGTCGTCTCCTTGCCTCGCGGCCTGCCGTCAGCGCGATCGACGAGGTTCTCGCCGACCTTCCCGCGCCGCGAGCGCCCGCGGCGGCCGGAGTCGCGCTCGAGGTCGCAGTACGAAGCCGACGCTGGGACGAGGTGAGCGACGCGCTCTCCTCGCTGCCCGCGGGCGACGACCCGAACGCCGCGGTGCAGCGCCACATCGCAGCCGCGCTCGTCGCGGAGCGCGCCGGCAACAGCGCGAACGCGCGGCGCGCCTGGCGCGAGGCGCTCGACAGCGGCGCGGCACACGACTCGATCGTGCGGGCCGTCGCCAGCACCGATCCCGACGTCGACCTCGCCGGCGAGCTCCTGCGCATCGCCGACGCCATGCCCGACGGTCCGTCGAGCGCCCTTCTCCGTCTCGAGGCGCTCGCTCGCCGCGAGGCCGCGGCGGCCGCCGGCGACACGACGCGCGCGCTCGACAACGACGAGCAAGCCGCCATTCTCGACCGCATCCATCGTGGTGCGCCGGCCCTCGGGATCGGAGCCGTCCTCGCCGAGCGTCTGGGCCGTCGCAAGGGCGACGTCGACGAGGTCCTGCGGTGGCTCCAGGAGCGTCGCTCCTACGCGAACGACTCCTTCGAGACCGCGCTCGACGCGGTCCGCGAAGCGCTGCTCGTCGCCGATCGCGACGCCGATCTCGCGAGCACCAGGCTCGAAGAGGCCCATCGTGCGCGCCCCGACGACGTCGCGTTGCGTGAGCTCTACGAGCGTCTCTCGAGCGAGCCTCCGACCGACCGCGGCGCGTGGCGCGAGCGCCGCGCCACGCAGAGCACGGGGTCGACACAGTCGCTCCTCTTCACCGAGGCCGCGCTCGAGCACGAGCGCGCCGGAGACCACGCGTCGGCCCTTCGCGCCGCACAGTTCGCCCGGCAGGCCGGGGACGCGGGGCTCTCGCGCCTCGCCGAGGAGCGCGCCGAGATCGAGACGGGCGCGACCACCCGCCAAGCAGACGCCCTCGTCGCTCTCGCCGAAGGCACCGAGGACGAGGCGCTCCGCCTGCAGACCTACGAGCGCCTCGCCGAGCTCGACGTGCACGGCCGCAAGGACCTGAGCGGCGCTGTCATGTGGCACCGGAAGCTCCTCGAGGTGAGCCCGCGTCACAAGCCGAGCCTCCGCTTCCTCGAGCAGAAGCTCGTCGGCGACGGTCTCGACCACGAGCTCGAGCGGGTGTTCGAGCAAGTGGCCCTCGCGCTCGACGGCACCGCGGGTGGCGAGGTCACCGGCCACGCCCAGCTCGCCGCGCGCATGAAGACACGCGTGGCCGGCGGCTGGGAGCACACGAGCGACATGGCGCGGCTCGCCGCGACGCAGCCCGAGCCCTCGCTGTGGGCGCTCCGTGCGCTCAATGCGCACGCCCGCGTCCAGAAGGACGAGGAGGCAACCCTCTCCACGACGCTCGCCCTCCTCGAGCGCACCCACCGGCCGCCGGAGCGCTCCGCGCTGCTCCTACGGGCGAGCGAGGCCTCCGCACGCGTCGAGCACGTCGCCGACGCGCGCGCGTTCCTCGAGCAGGCCGCGAACGAGGACCCGGGTGACGTCGTGACCTGGGGCTTCCTCGCCGAGGTGCGCGAGCGCACCGGCGAGACACGTGCGGCCGCCGAGGCCTGCGAGAGCCTCGCGCGCACGAGCGCGGTCCCCGAGCACCAGGTCCTCGCGTGGTTCGATGCCGCGCGCATCTGGCTCGACGAGGTCAAGGACACCGAGCGCGGGATGACGGCGCTCGAGCAGTGCGCCGAGGTCGACGTCACGCACGCCGACGTCTTCCAGCGCCTGTCTGGCCTCTACGCCGAGAAGGACCTCGACGCCGAGCTCGCACGCCTCCTCGAGAAGCGCCTCGCGATCGTCGAGGACGAGGGCGAGCGTGTCGCGCTCGAGGTCGAGCTCGCGCGCGCGCTCGGCGAGATGGGCGAGCTCGCGAAGGCGAAGAACTACCTCGAGAGCGCCCTCGCGCAGCGTCCCGATCACTCGACGGCGCTCGCCGCGATGGCCGAGCTCTGCGCGAAGGAGGGCGACTGGGCCGGCGCCGAGCAGGCGTACGTCCGCCTCGCGCGCCTCCTCACGACACCCGAGGAGCAGAGCGCGAGCTACGAGAAGCTCGGCGAGATCTACGTCCTGCACACGGTGAACCTGTCGCGCGCGGAGGTCGCCTACAAGGAGGTCCTCAAGCGCAACCCGGGGAGCATCGCGACGCTCGAGAAGCTCATCGACATCTACAAGCGTCAGGGCGACCTCGCGCGTGCCGTCGAGACGCAACAGCAGATCGTCGCGGAGGCCACCGATCCGGGCGTCCGCCTGCAGCGGCTCATCGACCTCGCCGCGATCCACGAGACCACGGCCCGCGACGCACGACGCGCGGAGCAGGTCCTCGAGTCGGCCCGCAAGGAGTTCCCGACTTCGGTCGTCGCGCTCCGCGCGATGGCGGAGTTCTACTCGCGACAGCGGCAGATGCCCGCGATGCAGATCCTCCTCGACCGCGCCGCCAGCGACGCGCGGCGCTCGTTCGCGGCGGGGCGCTTCGTCACCTCGCTCTTCGAGGTCCTTCACGCCGCGTATGAGCTGCGTGGTCGCAAGGACGCCGCGCGCGTCGTCGCCGCGACTCTCGCGGCCGTGGAGGGCCCGAACGGTCCAGGCCGCGCCGGCGGGGCATCGGCGCCCGAGGTGATGGGCGCGGAGGCTCGCGCCGTCGACCCGCGCCTCGACGACGTGCTCGCGCCCGAGATGGTGGGCCCGGCGCTCCGCGCGCTGCTCCAGCACGCCGGCGACACGCTCGACGCCGTCTCTCCTGTCGATCTCCGCGCGCTCCGTGCCACGCCGCTCGTTCCGGGCACGCCGCTCGGCACGACCATCGGCGCGGTCGCCACGGTGGTCGGGCTCGGGGCCCTCCAGATCCTCGTCTCGCCGCAGCTCGGCCGCGTTGCCCTGCCGCTCGGCTCGAATCCGCCGGCCCTTCTCGTCGGCGAAGGCCTGATGAGCGTGACGAGCGAGCGCGCCCGCGCCTTCGTCGTCGTGCGCGCGATGAAGATGATCCTCGCGCGCGGCTCGTCTCTGCTGCGCGGAGAGCCTGGCGACGTCGCGGTCCTCGTGTCGGCGCTCTTCACCGCCTTCAACCCGAGCTTCACGCCCCAGGGTGTGGACCCGAAGCGGGTCTCGGAGATGTCGCGGCGCATCGTCCCGGCCCTGCCCCGCAACCTCGATCCCACGGTCGGCGTCATCGCCCTCGAGGCGGCCGGCACGCTCGGGACCCAGAGCGCGATGCTCGGCGGAGCCATCCAGGCGTGGGCGAACCGCGTCTCCCTCCTGGCGGTCGGAGACCCGAACGCGGCGCTCGACGCCATCGCCTGGTCCCGCAGCGAGGAGGCGGCCCCGCGCGGTCCCGAGGAGCGGGCGGCGTGGATTGCCCGGACGACCGAGGCCCGCGAGCTGATGACCTTCAGCGTGACGGACCCCTATTCCGAGGCCCGATCGCGCCTCGGACTCGACCGATAGGCCGCGAGAACCGGGGTCTGATTCGGGCTCCAGGCGGGCTCGCCGGCCATTTCAGATCTGCAATGCGCGCGCCAAGGTACCGCGAATGACGCACTAGAGCTTGCTGCATCGCGCAACGGTGACTAAACAGCGGCACCCTATGCAGCTCCGTAATGTGGCGATCGTCGCGCACGTCGACCACGGCAAGACCACCCTCGTCGATCTCATGCTCAAGCAGGCCGGCACGTTCCGCGAGAACGAAGTCACGGTCGAGCGTGTGATGGACTCCAACGACCTCGAAAAAGAGCGCGGAATCACGATTCTCGCCAAAAATACGAGCGTTCGCTGGAAGGACAAGAACGGCGAGGTCGTGAAGATCAACGTCGTCGACACCCCAGGCCACGCCGACTTCGGCGGCGAGGTCGAACGCACCCTGATGATGGCCGACGGCGCGCTCTTGCTCGTCGACGCCGCCGAGGGTCCGCTCCCGCAGACGCGCTTCGTTCTCAAGAAGTGCATCGAGCTCGGCTTCCCCGTCATCCTGGTCATCAACAAGATCGACCGTCAGGACGCGCGGCCCGACGAGGTCCTGAACGAGGCCTTCGACCTCTTCATCGACCTCGAGGCCTCGGAAGAGCAGATGGACTTCCCGGTCATCTACGCGATCGGCCGCGACGGCGTCGCTCGCCGCACGCTCGACGATCCCAGCATGACGCTGAAGCCGCTCTTCGAGACGATCCTCGAGAAGGTCCCGCCGCCGAAGGGCGACGCCGCGGCGCCGCTCCAGATCGTCATCAACAACATCGACCACGACGAGTACGTCGGTCGCCTCGCGATCGGACGCATCGCCTCCGGCACCATCAGGGCGAACCAGGCGGTCGGCGTCATCAAGGAGAAGGTCAAGAACAAGGCCACCATCAAGGTCCTCACGACCTTCGAGGGCCTGAAGCGCACGACCTGCCAGGAGGCGACCGCGGGCGAGATCATCGCGATCGCCGGCATCGAGGACATCGACGTCGGTGACACGATCACCGACACGCTCGAGGGCTGGGAGAGCCGCGCGCTGCCCCGCATCGTCGTCGAGCAGCCGACCATCAAGATGCGCGTCGGCGTCAACACGTCGCCGTTCGCCGGCAAGTGCAAGCTGTCGAAGTACCTCACGAGCCGCCAGCTCCGCGAGCGCCTCCTCCGCGAGGTCCGCAAGAACCTCGCGCTCCGCTTCGAGGACACCGACTCCCCGGACACGTTCACCGTCCTCGGCCGCGGTGAGCTCCAGCTCGCCATCCTCGTCGAGACGATGCGTCGCGAGGGCTACGAGGTGCAGCTCGGCAACCCCGAGGTCATCACGAAGCACGAGGACGGCGTCGACTACGAGCCGTACGAGCTCGTCATCGTCGACGTCCCGGACGCATACATCGGCGTCGCCACCGAGCGCCTCGGCCTCCGCAAGGGCCGCATGACCAAGATGGCGAACCACGGCCATGGCCGCGCACGCCTCGAGTTCCGCATCCCGAGCCGCGGCCTCATCGGCTTCCGCGGCGAGTTCCTCACGTCGACGCGCGGCACCGGCCTCCTCACCACGATGTTCGACGGCTGGGAGCCGTGGGGCGGCGTGATGGCGAAGCGCCAGCTCGGCGCGATCGTCTCCGATCGCCAGGGCGTCTGCACGCCGTACGCGATGAACCACCTCCAGGCGCGCGGCGAGTTCTTCGTCAAGCCCGGCGAGGCCGTCTACGAGGGCATGATCGTCGGCGAGCACAACCGCCCGAGCGACGCCGACGTGAACTTCGTCCGCGAGAAGAAGCAGACGAACGTGCGTAACCACGGCAAGGACGAGAACATCGCCCTCGCCGTCCCGCGCATGCTCACGATCGAGACCGCCATGGAGTGGATCGACGCCGACGAGCTCGTCGAGGTCACGCCGGATGCCGTGCGTGTTCGCAAGCAGATCCTCCAGTGCAACAAGCGCTCGAAGCGCGCGGATGCCATCGAGGAAGCCGGCGGCGTGAAGCAGGGGTCCATGCCCCCGCCGCCGAACGACTGACGCGAGCCTGATCCCCTGACGCGCGCGACTAGCTGACCTTCGGGAGGCTGTGCCGTGTGCGTTGCACACGGCGGAGTTGCCGAGCCTCACGCGCTGCGGTACGGCTGCCGAAGTGAGCACGAGCACTCCGCCGCGACGCTCGCTCGTGAAGACGTCGCTGCTGCTCTTGCCGATGCACATCGTGTTTCGGGCGGGCGAGGCGCTCCTGCCGCTCCTGCTCGCGACCTGGTTCGGGCGCAGCGACGCCACGGACGTCTACTACTTCGCGTGGGCGGTCTTCGCCCTCGCGGGCTCGCTCATCTTCTCGGCGTACGTCGACTCGGCGATCATCCCCGTGCTCGCGGAGGTGAAGATCGCGACGCCAGGCCAGTGGTCGAAGGTGACGGGCTCGCTGCTCGCGCACACGCTCTGCCTCGCGACGGCGCTGGCGGTGGGCGTCGGTATCATCGCGCTCGGGTGGTTCCGCTATCGCTACGGCGGCACGTCCTTCACGCTCGCGGCCACGATGGTGCCGGTCTTCTCCGCGTACCTCGTCGCGCTCACCATCAAGACGTTCTTCGTCGCGATCCTCAACTCGGAGCACCAGTTCTTCGCGTTCCCGGTGGCGAGCTTCGTCGGAACGCTCGTGACGCTCGGCTCCATCGCGGCGACGCGCGGCTCGCTGGGTGTCCTCTCCGTGCCGCTCGGGTCGCTCTACGGAGAGCTGGTCGCGATCGCCATCCTCGCGTTCATCCTCTTCGGCCTGCTCCGCGTCAGGATGACGCTCACCCTCGAGCGCCCCGACGCGGTCAAGCGCTTCGCGAAGCTCGTCGGCTACGACGTGGCCGGGGGCGCGGTCACGCGCATCAATCCGGTGCTCGACCAGCTCATGGCCGGGCTCGCCGCCGTCGTCGGAGGCGGCACGCTCCTTCGGCTCTCCTCCGACGTCTCGTCGGTACCGACGTCGCTGGTGCAGGCGAGCCTGCTGTCGGTGCTCCTCTCGCACCTCTCCGACGACTTTGCGGCCCGCGACTACGCGAAGTACCGGCGGACGGTCATTCGCGCGCTCTTCTATGTGTGTGGGATCCTCGTCGCCGCCAGCGTGCTCCTCTACCTCGTACGCGAGCCCCTCCTACGGGCCGTGTTCCTTCGCGGCCAGATGGATCCCGAAGGCGTCGCACGCATGGCGCGCGTGTTCCCCTACCACCTCGCCGGGCTCGCTCCGTTCGGCGCGCTGCTCGTGCTCGCACGTGCCCACGTGGCCATGAAGAACACGTCGATCATGATCGGCATGGGCATCCTGAACGCGGGCCTCAACGCCGTGCTGAACGTCGTGTTTCTACGCATCATGGGGCTCGAGGGCATCGCGCTCGCCACGTCGTGCATGCACCTCGTCGTGGCGGTCGTGTTCTGGATGCGCTTCGAGTCGAAGCTCGCGAGCGAGCGCGCCGTCGTCGTCTGAGCTCGTCGTGCGAACCACTAGACGGCGGAGGACGATTCTGCTGCCGAATCGTCCTCCGCGGCTCCAAACGCCCGACCCGGCTTCTGAGACAGAATCGCGGTCGGTCCTTTAGCGGCCGACGACGCGCAGGAGCTCGTCCTGCATGCGCTTGGCGTGCGCCCGCGAGTCGAAGTGCTCGACCGCACGCTTCCGGGCGGCGGCGCCGTGCGCGCGTCGGAGCTCGGGCTCGCACGCGTAGCGAACGAACGCGGTCGCGAGGCCCTCGACGTCCGGGGGGTTGCCGCGGACGAGGAGGCCGTTCGTGCCGTCCTCGATCATCTCGGGGATGCCGCCGACGTCGAACGCGACGACCGGCTTGGCGAACGACATCGCCTCGATGACCGCACGCGGCAGCGGGTCCTCGTAGATGCTGGGAACCACCGCGACCGAGAAGTCGTTCACGAAGGCGCGGACGTCCGGGCGGTAGCCGAGGAACTCGAACGTCCCCTCGAGGCCGAGCTTCTTCACCTCGGCGCGGCACTCCTCGAGGTGGTCGGGGCGCATGTCGCTCGGCGTGTCGCCGAGGACCACGAAGCGAGCACGGGTGCGCACCTCGCTCGGCATGCGGTCGACGGCGATGCGCGCGGCGCGCACCATCTCGAGGTAGCCCTTGCGCGGCAGGATGCGACCCTGGCTACCGAAGACGATCGTCTCGTCGTCGTAGCCGAGCTCCTTGCGGAGCACGCGGCCCGCGGCCTCGGGTGCGAACTCGTCGGTGTCGATCGCATCGTGGACGACGCGGACCTTCTCCTTCACGTGCGCGAACTGCTTCGCGATCGGCTTCGAGACGCACAGGATCGCGCGAACGTTCTTCTCCGCCGCGAGCCGCGCGTGGAGGCCCGCGATCGGGCGGGCGACCTCGGGGTAGAACGCGTGCCACACGACCGGCACGTCGGTCATGCGTGCGATCGCGCCGCCCGCGAAGTTCGCGGTCGTGCCGTTGCAGAACACGACCTCGGCGCGGGTGCGGCGCACGAGCGAGATGAGCTCGAACACCGCCGACGTGCCACGTGCGACGTTGGTGACGGCGCGGAGGGCGCGCAGCGGAAGCGGCGCGGAGAAGTCCTCGCGGTCCATCGCACGGTTCCACGGCTCGATGACGTTCTCGACGAGGTTCGGGAGGAAGTGGAGGTCGTCGACGACCTTGCCACCGAGGAGCAGCTCGCTCACCACGCCCGCGCGCGGCACGATGACCGTGCGGTGGATCCGCGCCGGCTCGAGGAACTTGAGGATGTAGAAGAGCGTGCGGCCCGGCCCGCCGTTCCGTGACGTGTCGTTCAGGAAGAGCGCGCGCACGGGACGAGCGGCCACGCCCGAGACGGCGCCATCTCGACTGTTCTCGTCGGCAACGGCCTCGCGAACGTTCGTCATCGAGGGTCTAGCTCGCATGGGAAAAGAGCGGCTACAAGCCCGTTTTCCGCTCGAAGATGCGGATGTCCTTTGCCGTGCTCTGGTGGATCTGTCGCGTCGGCCACACGCGGCTCGAGAAGCGCGAGAGGTGGACCACGCGATACTGGAGCGTCTCGGTGTGCAGGTCCTGGAAGTACGTGCGCGTCGCCTGGTCACGCTCGCGCTCGGCCTGCTCCGGCGGCACCACCCTGCCCCCGGAGGCGCCCAGGGCGAAGTAGCGCCACACCCAGGCGTCCGTGACGACGATGAAGCGTGGCTTCCTCGCCTCGATCTCGTGGAACGGTGCCTGGAGCTCCTGCACGTTCGGGAGAGGATTGCGCGTCGAGAGCGCCGAGACGTCGACCCGGACGACGCGCGCCTCCTTCGGAAAGCGCGGGAGGTAGGCGTTGGCGCCGTACGTCTCGACCACATCGCCCTCGTGGACGTTCGCCGCCAGGAAGGCCTCGGCGTCGTAGCGAGGGTCGAGGAGCATGTTCGCGTCGACCGTCACGCACTCGAACAGGCCCCATGCGAGGAGGCCCGTGACGGAGGCGAGGGCCGCGCGACGTGCGACCGCCGAACGGCAGAGCTCGAGCAGTCGATCGAAGGCGACGCCGGCATACACGGCGAGCAGGAGCATCTCTGGCATCGCGAACCGGTGCTCGGTCCTTCGTGCCGTCATGTTGAAGCACAGGATGAAGGACAGCCCTCCGAGGAGCGGCACGAGCCCCGCCACGAGCTTCTCGGCCGTGCCGTCGTGCCGGGCCTTCGCCACATGAGCCCAGAGCCCGGCAAGCGCGGCCACGGCGAACGGGTACGGGTAGAAGCGGTTCCAGCCGAGCGCGAGGTCGCGGAGGATCTCGAGACGCCCGAGCCAGCTCACCGCGTAGTACGCGTGGTTCTGGCTCGCGGGCCCGAGCAAGAAGTGAATGCGCGCACGGAAGCCGCTCGGATTCGTGATGGCGCCGCTGACGAGCAGGAACAGCACGCCCGAGATGGCGAGGGCGATCGCCAGCTGCTTTGCGATCTCCCCGCGCCGCGCCTTCACCTCACGATCGAGCAGGAGCCACGCGCCCATCGCGACCGGAAAGCCCGCGAGGAAGATCGCATACGCCTGGTCCTTCGTCCCTACGGCGAGCGCGGCGAGGACGAACACTCGTCGGAGGCGCCGAGGCTCGCGTCGGACGATCGCCCGCGCCGTCTCGAGCAGCGCGAAGCAAGCCCAGAACATGTACGGGACGTCGAGGTTGCTCGTGTGCGCGTAGTACGTGAGCGGTGCGTTCACCGCGATCACGAGCGCGACCAGCAGCGACGCACGCTTGCCCCACACCTCCTCCGCGAGCTTGGCGAGGAAGTAGATGATGCCGAGCGCCATGAGCTCGCTCACGACGCGTGCCACGAGCGTGAGCGCGGTCATCGTCGGGACCTGGATCATCGTGGAGACCACGTCCGACTGCGAGAGCGACGGAGCGCGCGCGAGAGCGAGACCCCACACGGGCGACGTGAGCACGGAGAGCCCGAGCAGGTGCACCGGCGGATACGTGAAGTAGTGCCCGGGGAGGTACGTCTCGTAGGCGCCCACCAGGAAGTCCCGCGGGGCGATGCCGTCGTCCTCCCACGCATCAGCGGCGGGGAGCCCCCACGTGAGCCCGATGACGTGCACGACGAACGCCGCGCACAGGATCCACGCGAGCGGCGACGTTCGAAGCTCACGGACGAGCGTGAGGACCCGTGCCTTCATGACTCCGGGGCCGCCGGGACGCGCGCGAGCTCCTCGTAGACGGCGCGATAGCCTCGGCACATCGACTCGATCCGGCAGTGCCCGTGGACGAAGGCTCGCCCCGCGATGCCGAAGCGCTTCGCGCGTTCGCGATCGCTCGCGGCGTCGGACATGGTTCGCGCCAGCAGCTCGACGTTGCGCTCGTGAACCAGCCACCCGGTCTTGCCGTCCTGCACGATCTCCGGGATGCCGCCGCCCGCGAAGCCCACCACGGGCCGCTCCATCGCGAGCGCCTCGAGCACCGAGAGGCCGAGCGGCTCGTCACGCGAGGCGCTCACGAACGCGTCGGCGTCGGCGATGGCGGAGCGCGGGTCCGGGAGGTAGCCGAGAAAACGCACGCGCTCTCCGAGGCCCCTCTCCGCGACCATCTGCTCGAGACGCGCCTTCTCGCTGCCCTCACCGACGATGTCGACGTCGAAGCCCTGCGCCTGAGCGACCGCCTCGACGACGAGGTCCACGCCCTTCCACGGCTCGAGCCGGCACACGACCGCGAAGGTGAACGGGCGCTCGGCGGCTGCGGCGCTCTGAGGACGTGGCGAGAAGTAGTCGGCGTCGACTCCGTTGAGAACGACGCGCTGCCTCGAAGCGACGGAAGGAACGGCGGCCCGCACCCAGTCCGCGACGTACTGGCTGATGGCGACGCTCAGGTCGACGCGAGCGAGAGACCAGAGCGTGAAGGACTTCGTGCTCGGGTCGACGAAGTACTGGACGTGGTGCTCCGTACGCAGCGTGGGGACCCCGGCGCGCCTCGCCGCGCGCGTCCCGAGGACATGCGAGGCGAACGTGTGGAGGTGAGCCACGTCCGCGTGCTCCTCCCGGAGCACCCCCGCGAGCCAGGCGACGTCGCTCGGGCCGAGCGACCGCCAGAGATAGGCGACCGGGTTCTCGCGCACCGGGCCGCGATCGCGGATGCGGAGCCCGGCGTTCTCGAACATCGCGGCGAGCTTGCGGTTCGGCGTGAAGAGCGCCACGACGTGCTCGGCGCCGCTCTCCTCGGGCCGCGACGCGAGGTCGACGAGGAGCCGCTCCGCTCCGCCGATGTCGCCGGCGACGACCACGTGGACGACGCGAAGGCCCTCCCCTCGTGGTGCCCCGCCACTCCGCATCGATCGCGACAAAACAGGGTCAACTATCGCAGCGCGAGCATGCCTGTCAAATGGTGGCTTCCACGAGGTCCGGGTCCGCCGGGAAGGCCCTCCCGTGTGGTACCCTTCGCGCGATGCGTTCGAGCCGCTTCGGCTCTCTTGTGCTTCTCTTGGCGGTCGTCCTGGTGGTTGGCATCTCGGCGATGGTGATGCGGGTAGTGACGCCCGCTCCGCCGTCGGCTGAGCTCCCCCCGCGCGGCCCGCTGGGGCCGCCGCTCACCCAACGGCTGGCCTTCGTGCTGCTCGACGGCGTGCGCCTCGACGTGGCGACCGACGGCCGGCGCATGCCCCGCCTCGCCGAGCGCTTCCGGTCGAGCGCGAATGCAGAGCTCTGGGCAGAGCCGATCTCGATGACCGCCTCGGCCGCCCTCGTGTTCGGGACGGGCGCTCATGCCGGGATCGACCAGGCCATCCGTAACGAGACCAGCCAGCCGACGCTCTTCGAGGACCTCTTCACGATCGCGCGCGCGGCTCACCTCCGGACCGGGACCGTCGGCGACCCGGTCTGGACGGGCCTCTACCCGACCGGCTGGGACGTGACCCGCGCGGAGGACCCGCATCAGCTGGCGGTCGGCGTCGGCGACGACGAGGCGCGCTTCGTCGAGGCAGGCGCGCTCCAGGCCATGCAGCCGCCCGTCGACGTCGCCGTCTATCACTTCGCGACGCCCGACCACATGGCGCACGGCTACGGCATCGCGAGCCCGGTCTACGAGAAGTACATCGCGAGCTTCGATGCGCTCCTCGCGACGTTCCTCGAGCGCTTCTCGCGAGACACGACCGTCATCGTCCTCGGGGATCACGGCGCGACGATGTCCGGCATCCACGGCTCCGACACCGACGAGCAGCGCCGCACGTTCATCACTGCGTACGGGCCGGGCGTCATCGCGGGCGCTCATTCCCTGCCCCGCGTCGACGACATCGATCTCGCGGCGACGATGACGGCGCTCCTCGGGATCCCGACGCCTCGTCACTCGCGCGGACAGCCGCTCGTCTCGTGGCTCGACGAGGGCGACGACGCGCGCGCGACGGCGGCGTGCGCGAACCTTCGGGCCCTCACCCGCACGCTCGGCGAGACCGACGAGCACGCGGGCCTCGCACCGGCATGCGACCCCGCCCGGACGGCCCAGGATCGCATCGCGGCGGCGCTCCCGATCGCGCGTGTGCTCGACACACGCCTCAGCGAGGCCGATACCGCCGCCCAGCGACGAGGCTTCACGCTGTCGCTCTTCGCGACCGCGCTGACCGCGCTGCTCGGGTTCGTTCTCTTCTTCCGCACGATGCCGGCGAGGCCGCTCGCTCTCGGCGGCCTCGCCTTCGCAATCGCCCTCGGCGCGAGCGTCTTCGTGACGGCCTACCTCGAGAAGCTGCCCGGCGCCTGGCTCACGCCGGCGCGCGTCGCGCTCTACCTGCTCTTCAACGCGCCGCTGCTGCTCTGGATCCTCGTGCCGATCCCGACGAGCCGCGTCCTCGAGCGCGCGTCGGTGCTCGCGCCCGTCCTCTTCCCCGGCGTGCTCGTCCTCACCGAGACCCACTCGGCGCTGACGGAGGCGTACCTCCTCTCGGCTGTGATCGTCGGCTTCGCGCTCACGCGCGGCATACCGACCAGCAAGGGCTTTCCCTGGGCATGGACGAGCCCGGCGCCGTCACGCGTGGCGCTCTACGGCCCTCCGCTCCTCGCCGTCTCGGTCGTGTGCATCGACGCGGGGAACTTCTCGCCCGCGTGGCTGCTCGCGGCGCCGCGGCTCCAGCTCGCGCTGGCGCTCGCATGCCTCGTTGCATTCGCCGCGGCTCGGCACGTCGAGCTGAAGCCCGCGCCCTGGGGGACGATCCTCTGCACGACCATCGCGGCGGTCTCCCTCGTCCTCCGCCGCAGCGCACCGGCGTGGCTCGGTCTCGCGGGGTGGGGCCTCGTCGCGCTGCTCGCTGCGGTCGCGCTCTATCGGAGGCAGCGCGCGTACGCCGAACTCCTCGCCTTCGGCTCGTACGCGTGGGTCTCGCGCGACCTCGAGGTGCCTCTCTTCCTCGCGAGCTACATGGTGGCCGTGGGGTTCGGAGACACCGTCGGAAAGCGCCTCGCCGAGCAGGACCACACCGCGCCTGGCAGCGAGGCCATGTCCCGCATCCTCACCCTCAGCATCGTGTCGTTCGTCTTCGCGTGGGGCTTCGTCCAGCTCGCGGGAATCCAGCTGGGCCTCCACTTCATGCATCTCGACTTCGCGGCCGGAACGTTTCGCGATCCGGGCGTCTCGATGCCCCGCATCGTCCTCGCGTTGGTGTACAAATATGCCGTGGCGCGAGGCTTTCTTTTGTTCGGAGCACTCCTTCCTCTTCCCCGTTCGATGCGCCAGCTCGCCCTCCGGAGCCTGGTCGCGCTCTACGCTCTCCGCGCGACCGTGCTCGTCGGCTCACTCGAAGCCTCGCGGGGGTCCTTCTGGACGCCGGTGTGGGTCACGAGCGAGCTGCCCCACGTCCTTCTTGCGCTCCTGATGGTCGCCGTCGCGTACGCGGTGGCACGGGAGCCCCGTCCCCTTCTTGCTGAGGCCCTGCCCCATGTCTGAGCGTGTCCGCGCCGTCTTCACCGCCATCGTCAACCTCGCGAACCGCCGGCCGTGGCTCGTTCTCGCGGTCGCCCTCCTCATGGGTAGCGCGTGCTGGTGGTACGGCTCGCACCTCGAGGCGCACACCGACTTTCTCGACCTCGTCCCGAAGGACACCCCGGGCTACCAGGCCTACGAGCGCCAGCTCGGACGCGTCGGCGGCGGCGCGAGCCTCATCGTCGTCGTCAAATCTCCGGACCGCCTCGCCAACGAGAAGTACGTCGACGACGTCTACGCGAAGCTCTCGTCGATGGCGGCCGAGCACGACGCCTGCCTGAAGCCCTGCGGGGAGAACGCGGCGTGCACGGCAGCCTGCGGGCCGAAGGTCATCAGCTACATCGAGCACGGGACGAAGGACGTCCACAAGTTCTACGAAGACAACAAGTGGCTGTACGCGGACCTCAAGGACCTCGAGGACGCCGACCGCACGCTCGATCGGCAGATCGCGATCAAGAGCGGCATGGTCGACGACCTCGGCGGTGACGACCCGGCGCCCGCGCCCAAGCCGGCCGCGACCACCGATGCGGGGGCCGCGGCCGATGCCGGGGACGCGGACGCCGGCGCGCTCGGCAAGGACGGCAAGCCCGTCAACCCGGAGAAGAAGTCCGCGCTCGGCATGGACGAGTTCCGCACACGCTGGAAGGCCGACGCCTCGAAGCACGACGACTTCCCGCGCGGCTACTTCGAGACCGACGACGGCACGCTCGCCGCGCTCCGCATCATCACGCTGACGACGGGCACGGGCGAGCATTCGAGCGACATCCTCCACGACCGCGTGAAGCAGATCGTCAAGGACCAGAACCCCACGAGCTACAACCCGGAGATGAAGGTCGGCCTCGCGGGAGACATCCCGAACGCCGTCGAGGAGAAGCGCTCGATCATCAGCGAGGCCGTCTGGGCCTCGGCGCTCGCGCTCGTGCTCATCCTGGGGGGCGTCGTCTGGTACTACCGCTCGCCCTGGTCGATCTTCGTCATCGCCTTGCCGGCGCTCCTCGGGGTCGGCTCCGCGTACGCCTTCGCGATGTGGCGATACGGCTACGTCAACACCGCGGGCGCGTTCCTCGGCGCGATCATCCTAGGTAACGGCATCAACTATCCAATCGTGCTCCTCTCGCGCTATCGCGAGTTCCGGGCGCGCGGTCAGGAGCCGGAGGACGCGCGCCACAACGCGGTCTGGAACTCGCTCCGCGCCGAGCTGCTCGGCGCGAGCGTCGCGGCGATCGCGTATGGCTCGCTCACCATCACGCGCTCGCGCGGCTTCAGCCAGTTCGGAACGATCGGCTTCGTCGGCATGCTGTTCGTCTGGCTCTGGATGATCCCGCTCGTGCCGGCGCTCATCACGCTCATCGAGCGCGCTCAGGCGAAGCTCCCGAAGTGGATGCGCGAGCCGCTGCCCAGGATCCGCGACGACGACAGCCAGGGCTGGCTCACCGGCTTCCTCGCGCGCTTCACCGAGCGCTATCGCTGGGCAATCCTCGCCGTCGCGACCGTCATCACGCTCGCGCTCTCCTACAAGATCCCTGGGTACCTCAGGGACCCCTGGGAGTACCACTTCGACAAGCTCGGCTCGAAGGGCACGCGGCAGAGCGGCGGTGCGAACGAGTGGTCCTCGAACGCCGACAAGATCTTCGGCCGAAAGCTCAACATCGCGGGCGCGCGTATCCTCGTCGACCACCCCGGCCAGACCTCCGCGGTCAAGGCGCAGATCTTCGCGAACGACGCGAAGGATCCGGAGGGGAAGCTCATCGTCGACATCACGACGGTCGAGAACCTCCTCCCCGGGGACGCGAAGCTGCAAGCGGAGAAGCTCGCGGTCCTCGAGAGCATCCGGGGGCGCCTCACCGAGCGCGTCCTCTTCGACATGGATCCCGACGAGCGCGCGAAGCTCGAGGAGCTCCGACCCCCGGAGACGCTCGCAGCGATCGAGGGAAAGGACCTCCCGCTCATCCTCCGGCGCAAGTTCGAGGAGATCAACGGCGTCATCGGCACGCTCATGTACGTGCAGTTCCGGAACGACATCGGGTTCAGCAACGGGCGGACGGTCCTCCGCATCGCGAAGACGACCGACAACATCGTGCTGCCCGACGGCACGCTCGTGCACACCGCGAGCGGCTCGACGCGCTACGCCGAGCTCATTCGTTCGATGACCCGCGACGCTCCTGTCGCGACGGGCGCATCGTTCGGCGCGGTCATCATCGTCGTGCTCATCGCGACCCACAGCAAACGCGGCGCGGCCGCAGTGCTCGCGGCGCTCCTGATGGGCGTCATCTGGATGGTCGGTCTGGCGGCGTACGCCGACCTGAGGTTGAATTTCCTCAACTTCGTGGCCTTGCCCATCACGTTCGGCATCGGCTGCGAGTACCCGTTCAACATCTTCGACCGTTCGCGGCTGCTCGGCGGCGACGTGAGCGCTGCCGTGAAGCGAGTCGGCGGCGCGGTCATGCTGTGCAGCTTCACGACGATCGTGGGCTACGGCTCGCTCCTCGTCGCGGACAACCAGGCGCTCGAGTCGTTCGGCCGCCTGGCGGTGGGCGGCGAGATCACGACGCTCCTCTGCGCCATCCTGGTCCTCCCTGCCCTCCTCCACGTCATCAAGAAGAAGCTCACCGCGAAGGCCTGACCCGCGCGGCGCAGGTCGAGCTTGGCAAGAGTGACCTACGCGGAGACGCGGAGCGGCGCGGAGGTTCGCGGAGCCCAGACCGTTCACTCGACCTGTGCACGATGCACACTTCAGGACGACGCCAGCACTGTCCGGACAAAGGTGGCAGGCCGGGAGAGAGGTCTCCCCACCGCGGAGCGAACCTGCGTCTTCGCAGGTTCGCGAGCACCGAGAGGCCACAGACCGAGACCACGCCCGCAAGGAGCCCTCTCGCTCCGCGTTGCCTCCGCGTCCCCCGCGCCTCCGCGGCTCGCCCTACGGCGCGGCGACGGGGGTGCGTTCGTAGATCGTGAGGCGGCCGCGTTCGAACACCGGCTTGTACTCGTTCGGGATCAGCGCTCGCGCCTCCGGGGTGCCCTCCCACACGAGGACGTGGTCGTAGAGCGGCGTCGCCTCGGCCCAGAACTCGCGCCACAGGGCGCGGAAGGCCGCGTTGCAGTCGTTCTCGACGACATTGCCCCTGAGCAACCGCAGACAGAGGCTGGTCGGGTCCGTCGCGTTCGCAGCGAAGCCCTCGAGCACGAGGTGGTTGAAGCGCACCGGCGGAGGCTTGCTGTAGATCACCGGGAACGAATGGGAGTGCGCGAACAGGAGCGGCGCCGAAGTGTGCTTCTCCGTGACGTAGAAGCCCCAGTCGTGGAGCAAGTTCCGCGTGTTGTCGCTCAGGCCCTTGTGCCGGAAGACGAGCGGCAGGAGCCGCGCGCCCTCGGGGACGAACGGGATCCCCGCGGTGAACTCGCGGCGCTCGCGGTCGAGCCGGATGAAGTCGGCGCCCATCCCCGCGCTGTAGAGCACGGCGGAGAGGCCGAGCACGCCGACCAACTTGCGCGGGAGAGTCTCGGGCACACGAAGGAGAAGCCCCATCCAGATGTACGGAATGAGCCGGGAGTTGACGTGAAACCAGTTGGTCACGATGTACGGCGAGAAGCCGTAGAGCAGCGTGAGCGCCACCACCGCGTGCATCGAGAAGAACGGCGGTGACTCCTTGCGGCGCGACACGCCGATCCACACGAGGACCAGGCAAGGAACGAGGCTCGAGGCGGAGAGCTTCGAGAAGCCGTACATCCACTCGGCCCACGCGTTGTACGCGAGCTCCCAGACCGGCAGCATCGTCGTGTAGTCGACCGAGCCACTCATCGGCCCGACGGTGTCGCGGAGCTGGCCGTAGAGCGACACGAGCACGAGCGCGGTCACTGGCAGGAGCGGCAGCACCACGGCGCGCGTCGTGACCTGCTCCTTCCGCGACGCCCGGAGCAGCGCGTCGATGCCGAGCAGCATGTGGACGACGAGCAGCGGGAACACGTGCGCGTACCAGGTCAGCGCGCCGAGGCCGGCGATGAGGAGCCCGTTGGCGAGCGTCGGCGTGCGCCGTTGGCGATCGACCGCGACGAGAACGGCAAGCGACAGCGGAATCGCGAGCGCGAAGTCGAGCATGCCGGTCGAGACGAACCAGTTGTGGATCATCGGCCACATGAACAGGCTCGCCACGAGCATGCGCTTGCGACTGCCGGTGAGCGCGAGCACGAACCTGGGGAACACGAAGGCGTTCGTCGCGAGAACGAGCAGCGCGAAGAGCCGCGCGGCGACGTTGAGCCCGGTCACCTTCCCCACGAACATCAGCCAGACGAAGAACGCCGCGTTCGTCTTGAAGAAGCCGTTGAAGACGAACTCCGGGTACTGCGCGGGGTTCTCGATGACCACCACCGTGGCGAGGTGGTTCGGGAGATCCTGATACGGCGGGATATCGGTGAGCGCGATGGGCCACGCGCCGAGCACGAAGAGCACGCCCGAGGCCACGAGGGCCAGCTGGCCGTCGCTGAGCCTGTCGAGGCCACGCGCCCCGCGAGCAGTCGAGGCGGAAGCGGTGTTCGCGTCGGTCGCCGGCATCGAGCGTGAGCGGTTTAGCGCGGGGGTCCCGGCATGTCTACGGAGGTGGCCATACCCGGTTCTGTCGCAAGATCGGCTCGCTCGCGTGGATCCTCACGATGGCTTCCCGCAGGGTCGCAAGCGGCGCGGCGAGCAGCGGATCGGCGATGCGGTCGTGCTGCTCGTCGGGGTCGTTCGCGAGGTCGTAGAGGTGCTCCTGCTCGGCCGACTCGTGTCGAACCAGCTTGAGGGGCCACTTCACGGCGGCGAGGCGAACGCCGTCATACGGCTGGACGAGCGGCACCGGCGGGCGATCGTCGTCGTCCGCGAAGAGCGACCTGCCGGTGAAGTGCGTGGTCGTCCGGAGCTGCAGGAGATCGAGGATCGTCGGCGCGAGGTCGAGCTGCGAGGCGGCCTGATCGGTGACGACGCGCGGCGACACGTGCCCCTTCCATCGCAGCGCGAACCCGGTGCGAAAGGCCTCCTCGTACGAGCCGAGCCCGTTGAAGTGCACGCCGTGCTCGTCCGCCGGGAAGCTGTGGTCGCCGACCAGGATGACGATGGAGTCGCGGAAGGCAGGGCGCTTCTCGAGCTCGTCGAAGAACGTCGCGAGCCTCGTGTCGGCGGCGCTGAGGGAGGCGACGAAATTGCGTCCGTACTTGGTGGGATACCCAGGCTGCGGGACGTGCTTCGGATCGTGGCTGAACGGGTAATGGTGCGACGTGTTCGCGGCGACGGCGAGGATGGGCGCCTTCGGGTCACGGGCGACCTTCTCGTCGAGCGCCGCGAAGAAGCGCGAGTAGAACACGTCGTCCTGGACGCCCGTGCCCCACATGGCGGGGTCGCTCTTCTGCTTGCGGTCCTCGGCCCAGCGCACGTCGGTGAAGCCGATGCGCTTGAAGAACCGGTCGGCCTGGTCGAACTCCGGCTCGTCGGTCGCCGAGAAGAAGAACGTCCCATAGCCGGCCTCGCCGAGCACGGTCGGCAGGCAGTGAAAACGCGCCTGCGGGAGGTCGACGAACTCCTTGCCGCGGAACATCGGGATGATGGAGCAGAGCGTCGTGAAGTGCCCGCGGCTGCTCTGGACCGAGTTCCCGTAGAAGTGATCGTACGTGAGGCCCTCCCGCCTCTTCGCGTCGAAGACAGGGGTGATCTTGCGACCGTCCGGGGTCGACCTGTCCGAGTAGGCCGCGCTCCACGACTCGAGGAAGAGGAGGATCACATGGGGACGCGGGGCGGCCTCGTCGGCGAGCGCACGCGCCTTCTGCGAGGGTACCGACTCGTGCACGAACGGGAACGGCGCCCCCTTGATGATGGCCGCCGCCGCCCGCGACTCGGCGTGGAAGCGCAGCGCCGAGACGACGAAGCCCGTGAGCGACTCGTGGGTGCTCACGCGAGCGAGCGGAAGCCCCACGAGCAGAGCGAAGCACGAGAGCGCCACGCCCGCCCGCGGGCGCGCACGGGAGTCGGGGGACGACGGGACCTCGCGCCGAACGAGCGCGAGCCCGAGCCCGAGCGGCACGACGAAGAGGCAGACCACCTCCCAGGCCTGCACGTTCGCGAGCACGATGGTGCGGCCGAGCGGCGTGAAGAGCTCCCGCGCGTTCTCGTGAGCGAAGCCGTAGTCGAAGGAGCCTGCCGTCTCGAAGCGCGCGAAGTTCACGGCGACGAAGCATACGAACACGAGCGACGCGAGCCCCTGCGACCACTTCGGGCTGGCGACCGTGAGGTGGATGATGCCGAAGAGCGCGAAGACCGTCGCGTACGTGAGCACCACACGGACGGTCTCGCCGCTGCGGGCCACGTCGTAGCCGTCGCTCGCAGCGAGCGCGACCAGGAAGAGCGTCTGCACGAGCGCGGCAGCCCAGAAGCTCGTCGGGATCCAGGTCCGGGTCCTGGTCACGATCGGCTGCCAGAACGCCATCGGCGAGCGTCGATACACCCGCCGCAAGAACGCGGCAACGCGGCGCACCGGAGGCTCCGGAGCAGGTGCATCGCTACGCGGGGGCGGGCCGCGCGGCTCGGCCGTTTCAGCGGGACGCGGAGCCGGCAACGCGCTTGAAGAGCCACCAGCCGCCCTGGTGCTCCTCGAGCGTCAGGTCGTTGGGGGTATACGGCTGCGAGGCCGTGGGGCGCGTACGGATGAGCACGAACTCCCAGTCCTCGAGGTGGTACGCGGGCCAGTCGATGAACTTGAGGTCAGCCTCGCTGTAGCTCGCCGGCAGGCGCAGCGCGGGGTTCGCGTTCGTGGGGTAGAGCGCGGAGCCCTGGTGGAACCAGATGTCGCTCACGACGACCGGCCGCTCGGCGAGCGTGAGCTTGTCGTAGTGGACGAACGGATGCCCCGTGAAGATGTCGCTGTTCGGGTCGAGCGGGAGGTTCAGCAGCGTGGCTTGCGCCGGGACGCGGGCGAGCACCTCGCGATAGCCGTGCGCCTCGCGCTGGAAGAAGAAGGACGCCACGAGCGCGACCGTCGCAAGCGCAGCTGCCGATGCGGGCACGCCGATGTCCGCCGCGAGCACGAGCGGACGAGGCAGCGAGTCCCGGCGGGCGCCGAGCAGCGCGAGCATGAGCACGAGCGGCAGGAGCCTTCCGTCGACGAAGCCGAACCACCCGATGGCATGCGGCAGCACGAGGAACAGGACGGACAGAGCCCCAGCCGAGGCGTAGAGCGCTCGGCTATGACGCTGCTCGGCAGTCATGGCCCGGGTCGACGCCTTGCTCAGCGCCCGCACCGTGTAGAAGGTGCAGGCGATGGCCAACACCCAGAGCGCGACGCCGGCGAGAAAGTCGATCCCGCTGCGTGTCATGAGCGTCGGCGTGACGAGGAGCTCGAACTTGGCGCCAGGGCTCTGGAAGACAGGGACCAGCGGCGGCACGACCGGGGGGACGGAGCCTGACGGCGTGGTGGAGCCGCGCTCGATCCACGCGACCCAGCCGGCGAGCACGAGCGCCGGAACGAGCGCGCGGAACCGCAGGATGCGCGACCAGCGGAGCCCCATGCATGCCGCGCTCACGCCGGCGCAGAGGAGGAACAGCGCAAACGCGTGCCCGTGCGCGACGAAGATGAGCGGAGCAAACGCCGCCATCAAGAGCTCGCGCTTGCGAAGGTCGGCGGCGCCGTCGTCGGCAGCGACGAGGAGCTCGAGCCACATCACGAGACCGACGAGCATCACGGCGACGCCGAGCAGGTAGCTCGCGAAGCCCATGAGCGTCATGAATCCGAAGGAGAGCGTGATGCCGAGGTAGCCGTAGAGCGCGGAGCGATCACCGTGCAGGCGGCGACGCGCATGGAGCATCGCGAGCGGCGTGGCGATCACGGGCAGCGTCGCGAGAGCGCGCACGGCACCGAGCGGACCGACGAAGCGAACGAACACCTCACCGAGGAAACGGAAGAGCGAGTACGGACCGATGTGCGGTGCGAGCACGAAGAAGCGAGACTCGAAGCTCGCCTCGGTGAAGCGATGGCGCATCGCGATGAGGCCGGCATGCGCGGGCAGATCCTGGAACGGCAGCGCCTCGAACGCCCAGAACACGAGCACCGCGAGCACGCTCACCGCGCCGAGGCCAACCCATGCCGCGCGCGCCGAAGAACGGCGTACGGCGCTGGTCGGTCCGCTCTCGACAGCCGAAGGCGAGGCTCTAGGAACCTCTACCTCGACCACCTCGCGCAGCGGTTCGGTCAGATGCGTCCTCATGACCCCGGTAGTGCCCCTTATGGCGCGAGTTCGGCACGGCCGCCAGTGTGCGGTTGGTTCACAGGCCTTATTTTCTCGGGATTTGTGCAGTGCGGCATAACCCGGGACGCTCATTGGACGCGGTCGCGGATCCGCCGCCCGATTGCCCGTTCTCCGTGCCTCGGGGTACGTAACTACGCGATGAGTCGTGCGTACCTCTGCGTGTCCGTCGCCACCGTGAGCGACCGGGGCCGGGGCGGAGAGAGGCGCCGCCCGCCGTCCTTCGAGGGCGTCACGGACGGCGTCGTCCGGCGGATCCATCCGTTTTTCGAGAGGTTCGGCGCGAAGCCGACGTACCTGCTCTCCCCCGACGTCCTGCGGGACCCCCGCTGCCTCGAGACCTTTGGTCGGTTGGCCACGTGCTCGGAGCTCGGCACGCACCTCGACCAGGCGGCCGCGAACGAGCGCGACGCGCTCACCGAGGTGACCGACCTCTTCATCCGGGCGTTCGGCCATCAGCCGCAGTCGTTCCGGGGGGATGCCGGGGGCCGCGAGTCCGCGCCCATCGCGATCCTCGAGTCGCTCGGCTACGCGGTCGATTCGAGCGTGACACCATGCCTCGGTCGGAGCGTCGAGGCACCGACCCAGCCCTATCGGCCCGACCCCGACCCCGAGGACGCCGGGCGCCCCGGGGACTCGACCGTGCTCGAGGTTCCCGCCACGATCCGACGCCGCACCCTGAGTGCGCTGCCGGGGCTCGGCGGGCGGCTCGGGCCGCGCTGGCTTCGACCCACGCGAGGCCCGACGAACGCGCTCCTCCGCGTAGCCGAAGACGAACTCGCAGCCGCACGTCGGGCCGCGCCGACGCTGCCGGTCATCCTCAATGCCGTGCTCGAGAACGTCGACGTCGTCCCCGCCGCGAGCCCTCACGGAGCGAACGAGGAGGCGGCACGCGGCATCCTCGACGGGTTGCGCGCGCTCCTCGCCTTCGCGCGTCGGCTGGACATGCCGGTGGTGGGCCTCTCCGACGTGCCGGAGATCCTCCGTCAGTGACCTGACGGCGTCGAAGTAGCCCTCGCGGGTCGACGTGCTCTCGCGGCTCAGCGCACGCCGGCGCAGCGGCTCACGTACGTGAACACGCCCGTCTCGGTCGTGATGAAGAGCGTCTTGTTGTCGGCGCCGCCGAACGCAACGCCCGTGGGGCGCTCCGTGGCGAACGGGATCGTGCCGAGCTTCTTCTTCGCCGGGCTGAAGACCTCGACGCGGCCACCGGGCGCGTTGTTGATCGTCGCTTCGGCAACCCAGAGGTTGCCGCCGACGTCGACGGCCATGCCATCCGGCACGTCGCCGAGATCGGCCTCGGCGAGGAACGTGGCCCCGGGCGCGGTGACGACGCCGGTCGCGGCGGCGACGTCGTAGACGAGGACCTTCTTCTTGTCCGGGTCACCCGCGTTGAGCGGACCGACGCCGACGTAGAGCTTCGTGTTGTCGGGCGAGATGGCGATGCCGTTCGCGCGACCGAAGTTCTGCTGGATGGCCTGGATGCCGCCGTCGGTGCCGAGGATGCGGTAGAGGCCCGTCGTGCCGGCCGGGGTGGCCTGGTACTGACCGTCGGTGAAGTAGATGTTGTTGACCGGTCCGACAACGAGATCGTTCGGCACCGTCGCACCGACGCTGGCGTCGATCCCGATCGACGGAAGCGCGCCGCCGTCGGGCGTCGAGACGAGGAACTTCGGCACGCCGGTGCCCGTCTTCGCGTCGACCGCGGTGACGAGCAGGCCGTTCCGCACGGCATTGCCGACGGGGCCGTTGTTGTTGTCGAGACCGGCATCGCGGAACTGCGCCTTCGCGCCACCGTCGGCCGCGATGCGCCAGAGGCGCTCCGTCTGGTCGAACTCGGAGTAGACGAGGAAGCCGCCGTTCGCGTCGAACCAGGTCGGGCCATCGAGGAAGTTACCCGCGGCGACCGAGACGATCTGCGTCGCGACCGCGGCATCGAGGTTCACGCCGCCGTCGAGGTTGCCACCGTCGGCCGTGAGCGGGTTGCCGATGCACACGATCGGGACGGCGCCGTCGCTCGCGTCCGCGGCGTCCACCGTGCTGCTGTCCTTGCCCGTGCTGCTGTCGGTGCCCGTGCTGCCGTCGGTGCCCGTGCTGCTGTCGGGCTTCGTTCCGGTGTCGGTGCCGTCGCCTCCGTCCTCACCGGCAGGCGTGTCCGTGGAGTCGCTCGAACAGGCGTAGCCATAGAACGCCAGCGGGAGCGCAACGATCACAAGAGCCAAGCGACGACGAGTATTCATGGGAGTCCTCCGGGTAAGAGCCTCAGAGCCTAACACGACGCGAGCATGCCGCCGGCAAGCGCGTCCATCAGGACGCCGAAAGCCCGCTCGTCGAACCCGGCCCCGCTCCGGAGCCAGTCGACGTGGCGGGCGTCGGCCGCCGGGTCGGGCCGGAGCCCTCCTGCGAAAGTAGCCTCCTCGACGGCCACCTCGAGCGGCGGCGTCGCCGGCGCATCCTTCGACTTTCCGCCGAAGACCGAGGCCAAAAACGACCGCGGCGTGACCGCGCCCGGGAAATGGCCGAGCACGTCGAGATGGTCCGCGTACCCCGCCCACGCGACGCGACCCCAGACCTGCGACAGGACAGGGACGACGCCGTCGTTCGCCCGGGCGCCGGGCAACCGGCCGAAGGCACGGCTGAGCATGAGCTCGACGTCCGGCGGGGTCTCCGGGGCGGCGCAAGGATAGCGCTCGTCGTACCGGGCCGTGATCCCGTAGAGCGTCGTGAAGATCGCCGACGAGATCGCGCGCCACGGACCGCTCAGCGAGCGCGCGAGCGTGCCGGGCGTCGGCGGCGGCGCCTGGGCACACGTGCACTGGTAGGCAACGCCGGGCCGGTCCTCGATGCCCGCCTGGAACAGATCCATCGCCTCGGGCGTGAGCTGGATCATGGCGCCCTGGTCGCGTCGTATCGCGTCGAGATACCCACGCACCTCGTGGCTCGTGGCGGGCTCGAGCGCCTTCAGGAGCGCGTCGGTCGTGCGGTCGAGCAGCCGGAGCTCGACCCCCAGCGTGCGATCGAGCCGGCCGATGGAGACGACGAGCGCGCTGGCGGCCGCGAGCGGGGGCGCGCCGAGGGAGAGACCGATGAACGTGAGCGCGCTCACGGCATAGAGCATCCGCTGGCCGCTCACCGTCGCGAAGAAGCTCGCGAGCGGCGTGCCGTAGTGCGGCGTGCTCATCGTCGTGATGCTGCGGAGGCGCGATACCCACGCGAGGTTCTCCTTCGAGGTAGGGAGCCGCGCCGAGGGCGACGCCACGAGACGCGCGTCGAGGCCGCCCGTCGAGTGGCCGAGGAGATGAATCGTCCCCTCCCCGTCGTCGGCAGTCGTGGCCACGAGCTCGGCGAGCCGAACCGCGCGGCGCCGGATCGAGGCGGTCGGCGAGACGTCGACGACGTGCGCCTCGAGCTGCTTGCCGGCGTCCGCGAACCGCCTGACGAGCGCGCGCTCGACGTGGGCGAAGTAGTCGTACGTCGCGAGACGTCCGAAGCCGAACATGCCGGGTGACAGGTAGACGCGATGCACGAGCGAAGAAGAGAACAGGCGACCGGCAAGAGGCAACAGGCAACGGGCAATTCGATCGAAGTCCCCCGGACCTTCGACTAGAACGCAGGCCATGCCTCATCGATTGGGCGCATTCGAGGGAGAGCTGACCCGCGCGGAGACGCTGCCGGCGTTCGCATACACCGATGCTGCAATCCTTGCGGCCGAGAACGAGCGCATCTTCCGGCGCTGCTGGGAGCCCGTCGGAAACACGGTCGACGTCGCGCAGCCCGGCACCTTCTTCACCGCCGAGGTCGCCGGCGCGCCGATCGTCGTCACCCGCGACGCCGATGGTACCCTCCGCGGCTTCTACAACGTGTGTCGCCATCGCGCCGGCCCCGTTGCCGTCGGCAAGGGCGCGCGTAGATCGCTGACCTGCCGCTATCACGGCTGGAGCTACGCGCTCGACGGTCGCCTGGTCACGACCCCCGAGCTCGGCCCGGTAGAGGGCTTCGACCCGGGCTGCCACGGGCTCCGGGCGATTCGCGTCGAGGCGTGGGGCCCGCTCGTGTTCGCGTGCCTCGACGAGGGCGCCCCTCCTCTACTCACCACGCTCGGCGACATCCCGAAGGAGACGGCGGCTCACGACCTCGCCTCGATGAAGCCCGTCGCGCGGCGCGAGTACGAGATCGCGTGCAACTGGAAAACCTACGTCGACAACTTCCTCGAGGGCTACCACCTCCCGACTGTGCACCCGGGCCTCTTCCGGGAGCTCGATTACGGGAGGTACCGGGTCGAGACGTTCCTCAACTACTCCTCTCAGATCGCGCCGATCCGGCCGGCCGCAGGCGGAACGACCGGTCGGCAGTACGCGCCGACCGCCGGTGATCTCGCGGCCCTCTACTACTGGGTGTTCCCGGGGTGGATGCTCAACATCTATCCCGACAACATGTCCCTCAACGTGGTTCTCCCCCGCGGTCCGGACCGCTGCGTGACGGTCTTCGAGTGGTTCCACAAGGAGCCGGAGGCGCCGGGCGCCGCCGATGCGATCGCGCGGACGATCGAGTTCAGTCACGGCATCCAGCTCGAGGACATCTCCATCTGCGAGGCGGTGCAGAGGGGGCTCGCCTCGGGCGCCTACGAGCGTGGCCGCTTCTCAGCGCTCCGCGAGAACGGCGTCCATCATTTCCAGTCGCTCGTGCATGCGGCGCTCACCACCGCCTGACCGTCTGGCGGCAGAGTCACGGGTCGAGCGCGACCGTGGTTTGGGCGCGACACTGGTCGCTTGATGCGTCTCCGATGCCTCTCCGAGGGTCGCCTTGCCACGCACCAGACGTAGTCACCCGTTACCTCACCTACTCCACTTCAATAGGCTGAGATCACGAGATAAACACGAATTCGATCGCGGACTTCCATGGAGTGAAGGTCCCACCTAATTCACGGCTGAGTGTCGATTGGGGTTGGCTGGCCCCCGTGGTGCAAAGTATCCCCAGGAGCGCGTAGGCAACTACGCGTCACCCGCGGGACCCTCCCGCAGGCGCGCCGGAGGTGAAGAAGTGCAGAAGAAGACCCACCCGGCTTGGCTTATTGCGGCGATTGCAGGTTTCTCGGTGGCGTCCCTCGCGGGCGCTGCGGGCTGCGCGAATCGGCTCTACAGCAACCACGTCGGCCACGGCGTCTTCTCCACGACAACGCTTACCTCCGCCAAGGCGACCAACGCTCTCGAAGCGCCGGTCGACCCGGCAGCCGTCCAGCTCACCTCGGGCGCGATGCCCAGGCTCAGCTTCGCCTCGACGGCGGACATCCCGGTCGAGCAGCTCCTCAAGGTCGGTGACCGGCCCCTCGCGATGAACGGCCTCTGTCCCCCGGACATGGCGAGCATCGACGACAAGTTCTGCGTCGACAAGTACGAGGCCTCCCTCGTCGAGATCATGTCGAACGGCGACGAGCGCGCCTGGCCCTATTACCAGCCGGTCGAGGGCCACACGGTCCGGGCCGTCAGCGAAAAGGGCGTCTACCCGCAGGGCTACATCAGCGAGAAGCAGGCCATCGAGGCGTGCGGCCGCTCCGGCAAGCGCCTCTGCAAGCCCGTCGAGTGGAAGACCGCCTGCAAGGGCCCGGACCCGAAGAAGTTCGGCTACGCGAACGAGCGCAGCCCCGGCACCTGCAACGACAACGGCAAGAGCCCGGTCGGCAACTTCTTCCCGGCGGCCGTCGCCGACGGCAAGGCGTGGACCTGGGACAAGATGAACGACGAGCGCCTCAACCAGATGTCCGGCGGCCTCGCCGAGACGGGCTCGCACGATGGCTGCACCAACGGCTACGGCGTCTACGACATGGTCGGCAACCTGCACGAGTGGGTCCTCGACCCCGCCGGTACCTTCCAGGGTGGCTACTACCTCGACGTGACCCAGAACGGCGACGGCTGCGGCTACCGAACCGACGCGCACGAGGCCTGGTACCACGACTACTCGACCGGCTTCCGCTGCTGCGCCGACGTCGCGCAGTAACAGGTTCGAAAGGGCTGGCCCCCTCGATCGCCGAGAGTCGTTCCCCGAATCGCGACAGAATCTCGACGAGACGATTGCGCTCTGTCATAAGGGAACGCGATGCGTCCCCTGGAGCTGGGCTGCGCGATCCTTGTGAGCGCCACGCTTGCGTGCGGCTGCTCGCGTAATCCTCCTGCGCCCGCGCCACTCAGCGCATCGCATGGTGCCGCACCGACCGCCGAGCCGACGGGCGCGAGCCTGCGCCTCGCGACGGCGCTCGAGGACCCGAACGCCGCCCGTGACGCCGGCGCCGCGGTCGAGAGCGCCGCACCGGCCGCACCGCCGCTCACCGGCAAGGTCGTCCTCCACGTCGGCGACTCGATGGTCGGCGGCAACTGGGGCCTCACGAAGGCGCTCGACCAGCGCTTCACCGCCGAGGGCGCCAAGTTCATCCGTGACTACAAGGTCAGCGAGTCGATCGTCAGCTACGACCATTCGCCGAAGCTGAAGAGCCTGATCGAGAAGCACCGTCCCGACATCGTCATCCTCACGCTCGGGACGAACGACGTCTTCGTCCCCTACCCCGCGTCGATGGTCGGCAACGTGCAGAACATCGTGAAGCGAGTGGGCTCGCGCGAGTGCTACTGGATGGGCCCGCCGACGTGGAAGCCCGACACCGGAATCGTCCAGGTGCTCAAAGACAACGTCGCGCCCTGCAAGTTCTTCGACTCGAGCAGCCTCAAGCTCCAGCGCGGCGGCGACGGAATTCACCCGACCGATCGCGGCGGCGCGGACTGGGCGACGAGCTTCTGGACGTATTTCCGAGCGGCGCCCTCCGCACCGTCGCCGGCGAGCCTCGCCGACGCCGGCGCTGCTCCCTGATCGAGGATTGATCAGCGATCGCCGACGGTGATCTCGGCACCGCACGGGACCTCGACGGGCCGTGCGACGCCGGAGCTCCCGAGCTTGATCGAGCGGACGCCGCACTTCACGACGACCGCGTCGGGCGTCTGGCCGACGGTCCGCTCGTCGACGAAGATGCGCCGACCCGGCGCTGCGCCGGACGTCCGGACGCGGCCCATGCCCGGCGGAAGGTCCGCGGAGGGCGCGGAGGCAGACGCCGCCGCCGACGGCGCGGCGGAGGGTGACGGGGCGGCCGAGGGTGACGGCGCTGAAGAGGAAGGCGGCGCCGCGGACGGGGCGGCGGAGAGAGACGCCGGAGCCGACGGGGCAGCGGAGGGAGATGGGGCTGCCGATGGCGCGGGCGAGGATGCCGAGGCCGCGGTGGCCGTGAGGTCGGTAGCCGTAGCCGGCGGGATCACGACCGACGAGACGGCTGGGGCGACGCTCGAAGAGGTTGCCGCTTGCGGCGCATGCGGCCTCTGCCGCCGCCAATAGACGATGGCGCCGGCGGCGCCGACGAGCACTGCGAAGAGCAGGATCGCGACGAGCAGCACCGGCGACGTACGACGCTTCTCGGCGGACGCGGGCGGCGCGCTCTGTGAAGCGGGCGGCGGATAGCCACCCGATGCGGTCGGCGCCGAGCTCGGCACGTGCGCCGGCGGATAGGAGCCCGGTCCGGCGAGCGGTGCCTGACCAGGCGCGAAGGGCGGAGAAGCAACGTTGCTCAGCGCACCGAGCGGAAGAGTCGCCGCCGGCGGTGGCACTGGCGGTGGCGCCATCGGCGCCATCGGCGCCGTGTGAGCGATCGGAGCCGTCGGGATCGCCGGCGCGCTCGCGAGGCCCGCCATTCGTGCCGTCGGCGGGCTCGCGCCCGCGCCGACCGCGGCCATCGGCGCCGTGACCCCGTGCCCGACCTGAGGCCTCGGTCGCTCGGGCGGCGAGAGGGGCGAGCGCGCGAGCGCAAGAGTCCGGTCCTGCGGCGGGAAGGAGGAAGGCCCCTTCTCCACGACGGCCGGCTCGTCGACCAGAGTGGCCCCTAGATTCAAGGGCACGGAGGGATCGAGCATCGGCGGTGCAGGCGGCAGGTCGCCGAGGCCGCGAGCGAACGGATCCACGAGCACGTCGACGTCCTTCGGCGCGAGCGCGGCGGCCGGGATGCCGCCCGGCGGGTCCGTCTTCGGGAACATGTTCGGCGGAACATTGCTCGGGATGTCCCGAAGAATGTCGTCGATCGAGTCCCTGAGGTCGCGCGCCGGCGCACTCTCCGAGCGCGACGCGCTACTCCTTGCCACGCCGAGGTTCGGTCGCGGGTCGCTCTCCGACGGCTCGAGCAACGCCGCGAGCCCACGCTCCGACGAAGGCGCGACATCGGTCACCGGCGGCTCCGATCGCTTCGCCGCGGGGCGCGGCGGCGCGACCACCGGCGGACGCGGAGACGCGGCCCCGGCGACCGGCGCAGCGGGCGGCGTCGCCCCGTAAGGCGCGGTCTGCCGCGAGACCCCCCTC